>Ga0209343_10000683_pt1 | contig 47005 bp, 42 predicted proteins | sample RifCSPlowO2_02_FD_184026 | JGI IMG/M metagenome (GOLD analysis project Ga0209343, IMG submission 184026) | Groundwater microbial communities from Rifle, Colorado - Rifle CSP2_plank lowO2_0.2 (SPAdes) (version 2) | ecosystem: Environmental > Aquatic > Deep subsurface > Groundwater | place...
TTGGGGTGGATGGTGCAGCGAAGTAAAGGAGGAGAGCCGGGCGCAGCCCGGTTCGGGGGACATGAGCGGAACCATCCACCCCGGTGGCAACGGCCCCCGCAAACCTGCGCCAGCAAGGTCTGCTTTCGCTACACACCTGCCACCAAATTCCACAAGACTGTTCCTGCGCAATGGTGAAATCAAAAGATCGAGACTCCATCATTCGCGTCAAATCGGGTCTACCAACGCGGATTTAAACTGCCAGCCAATCCGTACCATTCAAACAATAAATGAGTATTTGTGATAACAACCGTAACATTGAATAGCGACGTTATATGGCGGAAGCCGTCAATCAATGTGCGCAAGCAGCTTCTTGTTTGATAGCAATACTATCTCTTTATATATTACGAAAACACACTTATAGGATAGAAAAAAGCACTGCCCTATGTGCGGCGGCGATTCTCTCGATCTGAGCAACAACAGCAAAAAGCAGCCGCAAAACAGGCCTTTACCTGCCGCCGCCCTATTTCACCCGCCCATAGTGCGCGCGCTGGCGAATGCCCAACAGGCCGTAGTTAGGCTGCAGCCTGCTTAAATAGTCCCGCGCAATGGGCAGCAGCGCCGCCGGGGTGATGCCCAGCGCCTCCAGGCCCGGCCACAGTCCGCTGGCGACGTTGTCGATGCGCATGGAGTCCAGGTTGTCGCGGCTCAGCAGGGGTTCGCCCGGCAGCAGTTCCATCACCACAGCCTGCAGATAGGCCAGCCAGCGGGGCAAGGGGATTACCGGGCGGCCACGGCCTTCGCGAATGCCCACGATCTGGGCCGACAGGCGCACCAGTTGCTCCAGCGTAAAAACCTGCGGGCCACACAATTCCAACTCTGGGGGCCTGGGGGGAATGGAGGCCAGGGCGTCGGGCTCCAGGTAGTGCACCACGGCGCTGGCCACATCTTCCACCCACACCGGTTGGAAGCGTGTATGGGCGCAGGCCAGGGGCACGAGGGGCAGGTGTTTTTGCAGTCTGGCAAACCGGGTTAAAAAGCGGTCTCCGGCGCCAAACATCACACTGGGGCGCAGGATGTGCAGGTCGAATGCGGCCTGGGTGCCCTCGCCCGCCGCATCCATCAATACCACTTCGCCCTGGCTTTTGCTGCGCAGGTACATGGACGGCGCACGGTCGGGGCGCCGTGCGTCGGCCCCCAGGGCACTGATGTGGATCAGCCGCTTGACGCCCTGGGCCGCGCAGGCGCGTGCCAGTTTTTGTGGCAAGGCCACATGGACGTGGTCAAACTCCGCCTGGGTGCCGTGCAAGAGGCCCACCAGATTCACCACCGCGTCGTGCCCCGCCACGGTGCGGTGCAGGGTCGCCTCGTCGTGCACATCCAGCTCCTGCACATCCATGAAGGGATAGATCAGCAGGTTTTCGGCATGGGCCCAGCGCCGGGTGGGGGCGGTAACCTGCCACTCTTTGTTCACCATTTTTTCGCACACATGGGTGCCCACAAAGCCGCTCGCACCCAGTATCAAGATTTGCGCCATGCGGGCAATCTAGCGGCGTGGGCGGGCGCGCTCCATGCCAAATGTCAAAGGGGCAAAAAAGGGGAGCGGCCCCTGGGTATGGATATGGAATCACACCACCACCGGCTCGGGCTCCAGCACGATGCCAAAGCGCTCGTACACACTGGTCTGGATGGCTTTGGCAAGTGTCATCACCTCACCGCCCGTGGCGCCGCCCCGGTTGACGAGCACCAGGGCCTGTTTCTCATACACCCCGGCTTGGCCTACGGATTTGCCTTTCCAGCCGCAGGAGTCGATCAGCCAGCCGGCGGCCAGCTTGACCGCGCCGTCCGCCAGGCGGTAGTGCACCACCTTGGGGTCGCGGGCGATGATGTCGGCGCACTGCTCTGCGGTAACCGTGGGGTTTTTGAAAAAACTGCCCGCATTGCCGATGACCTGCGGGTCGGGCAGCTTGGCGCGGCGGATGTCGCAGACCCAGCCGTAGAGTTGCTGGGCGGTGGGTTCGGTGCACCCCTGCTCTGCCATTTTTTTGTCGATATCGGCGTAGCCCAGCACGGCCTTCCACGCCTTGGGCAAGGCGAACCGCACGCGCAGAATCAGGGCGCGGTCCTTGAGGCCCAGGGCCTGGTGATTACCGGCCACTGCCCCAGCGGTGCTGGTGCCGCCGTGCTTGAACACCGAATCGCGGTAGCCGAAGGCGCACTGCGCCGCATTCAGGGTGAACACCTGGCCGGTGTGCAAATCCACTGCGTCCAGCGACTCAAAGCGGTCTTGCAACTCCACGCCGTAAGCACCCACGTTTTGCACCGGAGCGGCCCCCACCGTGCCGGGAATCAGCGCCATGCTCTCCAGTCCGGGGTAGCCTTGTGCCAGCGTCCAGGTCACAAAGTCGTGCCAGTTCTCGCCCGCACCGGCTTCCACAATGAAATGTTTGGCGGTCTCTTGCACCAAACGGCGCCCCATGACCTCCACCTTGAGCACCACGGGCTTGACATCGCCCGCAAGCACGATGTTGCTGCCGCCGCCCAGCACGAACTTGTCCGCGCTGCCCAAAGCGGGATCGGCCAGCAGGTCTTGCACATCGGTTTCACTGGCAATGCGCACCAGCGTATGGGCCTTGGCCACGATGTGGAAGGTATTAAAAGCTTGGAGGGGGACGTTTTTCTCGACTAACATGGCGGGATTGTCGCACTGGGCGCCCACGGGGCTCCCGCGCGGGCCAGATCGGTCATGGCCTAGCCGTTCCAATCGTGCACAACCCGGGACCGATGCGGGGCGTGCAACTCTTATTCTTACAAAAATGCCTTCTTTTGATACCGTTTGCGACGCCAACATGGTGAATGTGAAACATGGGGTGGAGAACACTTCCAAAGAAATCGCCACCCGCTTCGACTTCAAGGGCACGCCAGCCTCCATTGAACTGAAGGACAAGGAGATCACCCTGATCGGCAACGCCGAGTTCCAGCTCACCCAGATCGAAGATGTGCTGCGCAACAAACTGACCAAAGCGTCCGTGGACGTGCGTTTTCTCGACGCGGGCGACGTGCAAAAAATGGGCGGCGACAAGGTCAAGCGTGTCATCAAGGTGCGCAACGGCATTGAAACCGAGGTGGCCAAGAAGATCCAGCGCTTCATCAAAGACAGCAAACTGAAGGTGCAGGCCGCCATCCAGGAAGAAAAAGTGCGGGTCACCGGCGCCAAGCGCGACGACCTGCAGGCGGCCATGGCCTTGATCCGCAAGGAAATGCCGGACCTGCCCCTGTCCTTCGACAACTTCCGCGACTGATGAAAACTGCCGCCCTGCTCTTCGCCACCGGCCTGTGCTGGGGGCCTGTGGCCTTGGCGCAGACCGTAGCCCTGACGGGCATGCTGGGCGGCAAGGCCTTGCTCATGGTCGATGGCGGCGCGCCCAAGAGCGTGGCCGCGGGCGAGTCGTTCAAGGCGGTCAAGGTCGTGTCCACCCAGGGCGACACGGCGGTGCTGGAGATTGCGGGTAAGCGGCACACGCTGCGCGTGGGGGACGCACCGGCCAGCGTGGGCGCTACCTCGGGTGGCGCTGCGCAAGGCAACAAGGTGGTTTTGACCGCAGGCAGCGGCGGGCACTTCATGACCCAGGGCCAGATCAATGGCCGCTCGGTTCCGCTGGTGGTGGACACCGGTGCCAGCATGGTGTCCTTGAGCGTGGCCGAGGCCGAACGGGTGGGGCTAAACTACAAAACCGGTCAGGCGGTGCACATGAGCACGGCCAACGGCGTCATCCCCGGCTGGCGGCTCAAGCTGGCCTCGGTCAAGGTCGGCGATGTGACGGTGTATGGCGTGGATGCCATCGTGTCATCGGGCTCCATGCCCTATGTCTTGCTGGGCAACAGCTTTTTGGCGCACTTCCAGATGACGCGCATCAACGACCAGATGGTTCTCGAAAAGCGCTACTAAGTCACCATGGCCGTCAGCGTCCAAAACGAGAACGAATACGAAGACCTGCTGGCCCTGTGGTCGGACCTGGAGTCGGGCCTGGGCGTGATTTTGAGCAGCCCGGGCAGTTCGCAGGAATTTGCCCACCGGGTGCTGCAGTACGACCGCTGGATGCAGGGCCTGATGCAGCGCGACCCGGATGTGGGCCTGTATTTGCTGTTTCAACTGGCCAGCAATTCCCCCGTGGGTTACAGCGCGTCCCACGCCCTGGTGTGCGCGGTCTTGTGCCACATGATTTCCGCTGAACTGGCCATTGCGCCCAAGGAACGCAACAGCCTGGTGCATGCGGCATTGACCATGAACATTGCCATGACCACGCTGCAAGACGCGCTGGCCAACCAGGTTGAAAAGCCCACCAAGGCCCAGCAGGACGCCATTCGCACCCACTCGGTCAAAGGCGCCATGATGCTGGCCAACCTGGGCGTGGCAGACGACAACTGGCTGGACATTGTGTCCTCCCACCATGACGAAGCTGCCCTCCGCACGGACTTGCGGCTACTCCCGCCAGCCACCCGGCTGACCCGCATTCTCCAGGTGGTGGACCGCTACTCGGCCATGATCAGCCCGCGCCTGTCGCGTGCGGGGCGCAGCGCCACCGAGTCGGCGCGCGCCATCATGGCCAACGCCTCAGCCAAAACCGATGAAATTGGCCACGCCATGGTGCGCGCGGTCGGCCTGTGCCCACCGGGCACCTATGTGCGTCTGGAAAACGATGAACTGGCTATTGTGGTGCGCCGCAGCAGCACACCCAACCACCCCTACGTGGCCATCGTCGCCAAAGCCAGTGGCGAGGTCTTGTCCGCCCCCCGGCTGCACAACACGGCCCACCATGGCCACCGCATCCGCACCGCCCTGGCGGCCTCGGCCGTGCGCTTGCGGCTCAACCACTTTTATATTTTGCAACTGGGCGCCTACGCGGCGCAGCACCCCGATTGTTGAAACGGGGCGCCATGGCGCAGGGGGCGCGCTATTTGCTTTTCTTGCCCAAACGCGATTCGGTGCCCTTGACCAGACGGCCGATGTTCTCCGCATGGCGGTAGATCAGCAGCAGGGACATCACGGCCGTGGCCAGCAAAATCTCCTTGCGCATGTACCAGGCCACACCGTCGCCAAAGATGTAATACACCGGGGCAAACACCGCCGCCGTCAGGGATGCCAGGGACGAGTACCTGAAAAAGTAGGCCATGACCAGCCAGGTGGCCGCCGTGGCCAGCCCCAAAATTCCGCTGATGCCCACCAGCACACCCAGCGCCGTGGCCACACCCTTGCCGCCCACAAACTTGAAGAACACCGGGTACAAATGCCCCACAAAAGCAGCCAGCCCCACCAGGGCCACGGTGCCGTCTTCCAGCCCGTAGGGCTTGCCGTACCATTGGACCAGCGCCACTGGCAGCCAGCCCTTGACCGCGTCCAGCAGCAGCGTGAGGATGGCGGCGGCCTTGCTGCCGGAGCGCAGCACATTGGTGGCGCCGGGGTTCTTGCTGCCAAAAGTGCGGGGGTCGTTCAGGCCCATAACACGGCTGACGATGACGGCAAACGAGAGTGAACCGATGAGGTAACCCACCAGGGTGGCCGCCAAGGGGAAGAAAGATTGCATGGATTCCAAAAAATATCTCCTGCTGTTGCATCCCCTCGCCGGGGCGTGAAGGGGCTATTTTGCCAGCCTGCCCCGGCCGCCCTGGCGTCGGCTCACTCGGCCAGCGCGCACTGCACCGGCTGGGCCGCCAGCAAGACTACGCACACCTGCGGGTCAATGCCCACCAGGAAACCGCGCCGCCCGCCGTTGATGAGGATTTTGGGCAGGGCCAAAATGGTTTCTTCGATGTAAATGGGCATGGCCTTGCGCGTGCCAAACGGCGAGGTGCCGCCTACCAGGTAGCCGCTGTGCCGGTTGGCCACCTCGGGCGCGCAGGGCTCGACCGACTTGGCGCCGATTTGCCGCGCCAGGTTTTTGGTCGACACCTTGCGGTTGCCATGCATCAGCACCACCAGCGGCTTGGCGTCCTGGTCTTGCATGATGAGGGTCTTGACGACATGGAAAGGGTCCCAGCCCAGCACCTGCGCGCTGTGCTGGGCGCCGCCGTGCTCCAGGTACGCGTAGGGGTGCTCGCTGAAGTCCACCTTGTGGCGCTTGAGCAGTTGGGTGGCGGGGGTTTCTGAAACGTGTTCTTTTTTGGCCATAGGTGGGTATTTTCCACAACCCTGGCTGCAGGCCTCAGGGAATCAGTGGCACGGCGGGGGCGCGCCCTCATGGGCCGCCACCAACCCATCCAGTGACTCGCCCTGCAGCCGCATGGCGACCCTGCAATACGCAACACCGGGCGTGGCCTGTGAGGCAAGCACCACAAACTGGCCGCCGGCATGGCGAACCACCTCGCGGTCGAACTCCATCATGCGGTAACAGGCGTGCAGGTCCCCCGTGCCGCGCAAGGGGCAAGGTGTGTGGATCTGCGCGATGACGGTGCTTGCCGAGGTGCTTTCAATGGGCACTTGTTTCCTGGAAGGAAATGCGCGCTGCCACAGCGGGCCGAGGTCGGCCACACTGCGTGCACGACCGATTGCTTTGACCCGGACCGTGAGCCGGGCCAGTGCGCGCGTCACGGCATTGGAAACAGGCGCAAGGCCAGGGCGGCGTGCCAGAAATGCAAGCGAACCCAGTAGGCCTTGCATGGATCGGCGGATGAGTGCATTCTTCATGCTCAAATTCTCCCAAGAACGACTGGCGGCCTGTCAGCCCCTGCTCACGGCAGCACAAGAATCACAAAGCCGGATCGCGCATCTCCCACCGAAGCGCATCGATCTCCTTCAGCAATTCGGCGGACAAGGTAGTGTCCCAGGCGTCCAGATTTTCGTCAAGCTGGGCCACCGAGGTGACACCGATGATGGTGCTGGCAACCTGCCATTTGGTGTAGCAAAAGGCCAGCGCCAGCTGGGTGGGCGTCAGGCCGTGGTCCCGCGCCAGGGCGTTGTAGCGGCGCGCGGCGGCCAGCGCCTCGGGGCGGCCCCAGCGCTGCTTGCGGGTGGACTCGAACTTGGCCAGGCGCGCTCCGTCAGGCGCTCCCGGCCCGGTCAGGCCCGAGGCGTCGTATTTGCCGGTGAGCAAGCCAAAGCCCAGGGGCGAATAGGCCAGGAGCGACACACCCAGGCGGTGCATGGTTTCGTCCAGCCCGTTTTCCACCGTGCGGTTGATCAGGCAGTAGGCGTTTTGCACCGTGGCCACACGCGGCAGGCCGTACTGTTCGGCCAGGCGCACAAACTCGTGCACACCATAGGGTGTTTCGTTGGACAGGCCGACAGCCCGCACCTTGCCGGCCTGGACCAGGGTGTGCAGCGCTTCCAGTTGCGCATGGATGGCGGTGGCGCCCAGGTTCTCGTTTTGGGGGTTGTAGTAGGCCCCGCCAAACATGGGCACATGGCGCACGGGCCAGTGGATCTGGTAGAGGTCGATCACCTCGGTCTGCAGGCGCCGCAAGCTGCCTTCGCAGGCGGCGATGATGTCGGCGGCGCTGAGATCGCCACTACCGCCGCGTATCCAGGGCATGCCGCGCGAAGGCCCGGCTACCTTGGTCGCAATCACCAGCTTCTGGCGTGCGGCGGGGTTTTGGGCCAGCCAGTGGCCGATGATGGTTTCCGTGGCATTGAAGGTTTCGGGCCTGGGCGGCACGGCGTACATCTCGGCGGTGTCGATGAAGTTGACGCCGCGCTCCAGCGAGCGGTCGAGGATGGCGTGGGCGGTGGGCGCATCCACCTGCTCACCAAAAGTCATGGTGCCCAGGCAGATGGGGGTGACGTGCAGGTCGCTGGACCCAAGTGGGATGGTTTTCATGCGCAGGAGTTTAGGGTTAACCCAAAATTTTTGCTGTCGCACGGGCTTGTGCACGCGCTTCCTCCTGCAGGCGCAACACCCGGCGCTGCACCTTGCCGGTGGTGGTCATGGGCAGCGCGTCCACAAATTCGATCTCTTTGGGGTACTCGTAGGGCGCCAGCAGGCCTTTCACATGGGCCTGCAACTCCAGCGTGAGTTGGGCATGCAATTGGGCTGTAGCCCCCGTATTACCTGCGCAAGCAGCTATAAAATCAGGAGCAACCACGACATAGGCCTTGACCAGCGCGCCGCGCTCGGGGTCGGGCTTGGGCACCACGGCGGCGTTGGCCACGGCCGGGTGTTTGACCAGGCAGTTTTCAATTTCGCCGGGGCCGATGCGGTAGCCCGCCGCCTTGAACACATCGTCCGAGCGGCCCTGGTACCAGAGGTAGCCGTCGGCATCGCGCAACGCCAGGTCGCCGGTGCGGCACCATTCCCCCTGGCCGTTTTTGCCGGTGAATTTGGCGCGCGTGGCGGCCTCGTTTTTCCAGTAGCCCAGGAAGAAGATGGGGTCGCTCTGGCCGTGCACGTCCAGGCGGTTCAGCGCCACGTCTCCGGCCACGCCCACCGGGCATTCGCGGCCCGTGTCGTCGATCACCGCCACCCGGTGGCCGGGGTAGGCCATGCCCATGCTGCCCGGCTTGGCGGGCCACAGGCGGTTGCAATTGCCCACGATGTAGTTGACCTCTGTCTGGCCGAACATTTCATTGGGCGGTACGCCAAGCTGCGCTTCGCAGTAGCCAAATACGGCGTCGCCCACGGCTTCGCCCGCACTCATGATGGCTTGCAATTGCAGGCCAAACTGCGCCTGCACGGTTTGGCGCGGCGTGCCGGGGTAGGCCTTCATCATGGCCTTGAGCGCCGTGGGGAACAAAAAGGTGTGGGTGACACCGCATTGGCCCATCAGCTCCAGCGCGGTTTGCGGGCCAAAGCGCCCGTTGAAAGCGACGATGGTGCGGCCAAAGTACAGCGTGGGCAGCAAGGCGTCCATCAGGCCACCGGTCCAGGCCCAGTCGGCGGGGGACCAGAAAACGGCCTGGGAGCCCGTAGGCAGCGCGCCCGCAGGCGCCGCCTGGGCCGGGTCGAAGCCAAACCAGTTCTGGCTGCAGACAAAACCGCTCAGGTTACCGATGAGCGCACGGTGGGGAATCAGCGCGCCCTTGGGGTTGCCGGTGGTGCCGCTGGTGTAGATCAGCACGGCGGGGTCTTCGGCCAGCGTGGCGGCGGGGGTGAATTCTTCGGGGGCGTGGGCCAGCGCCACGGCGTAGTTCAGGTCGGCACGGCCGCGGGTGGCGGCCTGGCTGCCGACGCCCAGCACGGCGCGCAGTACCGGGCAGTGGGCACGCGCGGCCTGCAGACCGTCCAGGCGGGCGGCATCGCAAACGGCCAGCACCGCTTCGCTGTCGTGCAGGCGAAATTCCAGCGCCTCGGGGCCGAACAGCAAAGACAGCGGCATGGCCACCGCCCCCATTTGCAGCACGGCCATATAGGCCACCGCTGTCTCGAAACACTGCGGCATCACGATGGCAACCCGGTCGCCCAGCCCCAGGCCCAGATCGGCCAGCACGTTGGACAGACGGTTGGCCTGCGCCTGCAGCTCAAAATAACTATGAAATTGGCCTGTATCCCCCGTGGAATATGCGTGAACAGCTATGTTTTTAGTAGCATCTGGATGCGCAGCCCAACGGCCGCAGCAGACCTGGGCAATGTTGAACCGGGTCGGCACCTCCCAGCCAAAGTCGGCATGCAACTGCGCATAGGACGGCGGCACACCGCCCAGCGCCAGGGGCGCGGTGCGGCCCGTAGGGGCTTGGGAGCTAAGGGCTTTTTTGTCGCTGGTTTGACTGACGCGCATGGAGTGCCTCCGTATGATGGCGCAAATGTACCAAGTTAAAAAACAAGCCCGCAGTGAGTTCGTTCCCATCCGCAATCTCCAGTACCACGTCCAGGTCTGGGGCGAGCCCTCGCCCGACAAAATTCCCTTGGTGCTGGTGCACGGCTGGATGGATGTGGCCGCCAGCTACCAGTTTGTGGTGGATGCCTTCAAGCAGGACCACTACATCATTGCCCCCGATTGGCGTGGCTACGGCCAGACCGCCTCCGGCGGCGTGGACAACTTCTGGTTTCCCGACTACCTGGCCGACCTCGACTTCTTGCTGGACCACTACGCACCGAACCAACCGGTGAACCTGGTGGGCCACAGCCTGGGCGGCAATGTGGTGATGATTTACGCCGGCATCCGCCCCGAGCGCATCCGCCGCCTGGTCAACCTGGAAGGCTTCGGCATGCCCGCCACCACGCCGGACCAGGCGCCCAAGCGTTATGCCAAGTGGATGGACGAACTCAAAGCCCTGCACCGTGGCGAGATGGAGCTCAAGGCCTACGACAGTTCTGCCGGCGTCGCCCGCCGCTTGATGAAAACCAACCCCCGCCTGGGCGAAGACAAGGCCACTTGGCTGGCCAGCCACTGGGCCAAGGAAAACGCAGAGGGCAAGTGGGCCATTTTGGGCCAGAGCGCCCACAAAATCTCCAACGCCCAGTTGTACCGACTGGAAGAGGTGCTGGAGATCTACAAGCGCATCCGCATGCCAGTGCTGGCCGTGGAAGCGTCGGACAACAGCCTGGACCTGTGGTGGAACGGCAAATTCACCCTGGCGCAGTACCACGAGCGCATCAAATCCGTGCCGAATGTGGAGATTGCCCGCATCGACGACGCTGGCCACATGATGCACCACGACCAGCCCGAAGTGCTGGCTACGCTGATAGAGCGCTTCATCGCCTGAGTTTTTCTACTCCCACCGGCGCGCAAGCAGCCACACTTCTGCTCGCCCCCATGGGAAATGCCGGGGCCGATTTCTTTCCCCCGGGAAAGCATGAGGCCCCGGCATTTTCCATGGGGGCAGGCAACGATACGGCCACCAGAAAGGCAGTTCTGACTCTGCATGCGCACATACCAAGCGCAGTGCAGGCCCACTTCCCGGCCCAAGTGATGCCGGAACTAAAATAGCGGGTTATTTAAACCTTACATCTCAGGACCCGCACCATGGAAGCAGAACGCATCAACCTCATCGGCACCCAACTCACCGATCTGAGCGCTCGCACCCAAGAGTTACGGGGGTATCTTTGACTACGCTGCCAAATCTGAACGCCTGCGCACCGTCAACGCCTCGCTAGAAGACCCCGCCGTCTGGAACGACCCCAAACGCGCCCAGGAACTGGGCAAGGAAAAGAAAGCGCTGGACGGCATTGTCGTCACGCTGGATGACCTGGCCCGCGAACTCGCCGACAACAGCGAACTGTTCGAGATGAGCAAAGAGGACGGCGACGAAGCCGGCCTGCTGACGATCGAGGCCGAGGGCACCAAGCTCGCCGCCACCATCGAAGGGCTGGAATTCCGCCGCATGTTCAACAATCCGGCCGACCCGCTGAACTGCTTTCTGGACATCCAGGCCGGCGCTGGCGGCACCGAAGCCTGCGACTGGGCCAGCATGCTGCTGCGCCAGTACCTCAAGTACGCCGAGCGCAAGGGCTTCAAGACCATTGTGGAAGACGAAACCGCGGGCGACACCGCCGGCATCAAGGGCGCCACCATCAAGATCGAGGGCGAATACGCCTTTGGCCTGCTGCGCACCGAAACCGGCGTGCACCGCCTGGTGCGCAAGAGCCCGTTCGACTCCTCGGGCGGACGCCACACCAGCTTTGCCAGCGTATTTGTCTACCCCGAAATCGACGACTCGATCGAGATCGACATCAACCCCTCCGACGTGCGCACCGACACCTTCCGCGCCAGCGGCGCCGGCGGCCAGCACATCAACAAGACCGACTCGGCTGTGCGCCTGACGCACATCCCCACCGGCATCGTGGTGCAGTGCCAGGACGGACGCAGCCAGCACAGCAACCGCGACGTGGCCTGGAAACGCCTGCGTTCGCGCCTGTACGACTTCGAGCTGCGCAAGCAGCAGGAAGCCCAGCAAAAGCTGGAAGACACCAAGACCGACGTGGGCTGGGGCCACCAGATCCGCAGCTATGTGCTGGACAACAGCCGCATCAAGGACCTGCGCACCAACGTGGAAGTCTCGGCGACGCAGAAAGTGCTGGACGGTGATTTGGACGTGTTCATTCAGGCGTCTTTGAAGCAGGGCGTTTAAAGCAACGCTTGCCCAAACCGGAAACCGCCACATGTACCTCAAAAGTCTCAAAGTTCAGCACTACAAAAGCTTGGATGACGTGTCGGTGGACTTCGCGCCGGACGTCACCGTAGTGGTTGGCCCCAACGGGGTGGGCAAGAGCAACTTTGTGGATGTGCTGCGGTTTCTGAGGGATGCAGTGACGGATGATTTAGAGCATGCGGTGACGAAGCGGGAGGGCATTCAGCGCTTGCTCCAAACGTATAAGACCAAGCCTTACAAAATTGGCATCGGATGCCAATTTTGGTTGAATACGTCCGATGATTCGGGGAACGGCAAGTACGACGTACGGCTAAAAGCCGTTGGCTCAAGCAACTATGCAGTAGAGAGCGAAGAACTCGTTTGCGTTCCACTTTCAATTCCTTCCGAGGGCAACCAGATTTTGTTTTTTGCTCGCGACTCCAAAACTGGAGTGCCCGCTGACGCCCTCGCGTTGAGCGCTTTAGGCAAAGTTGATGGCAAAGCTACACCCGCCGGCGGCTTGATAGCTGAGCACATCGCTGGCTGGAACTTCTGCACTATTTACCCCAACACGCTAAAAAAACCCGCCCTGCCCGACCGTGATACCCAACTCATGGAGTCAGGCGACAACTGGGCATCAGTGATCAAGGCCCTGAAACGCTCCCCAAAAGGCCGTGAGGCTTTGGAACGTATTTACGACGCCATGCGTGCCGTGATACCGACGTTTGAAGAGGTGAGCATTCAGACCGTGGGCAGCTACCTCGTCCCACTTTTCAAATTTCGCGAAGAAGGTAGTAGTGCCCTGACGAGCTTTGACCCAGTGCAACTCTCCGACGGCACGCTGCGCCTGTTTGGCATTTTGCTGGCAGCCTACCAACTGCCGCGCCCCAAGCTCTTGGTGATCGAGGAGCCGGAACAAACGATTTACCCCGGCGCCTTGGCTGTCTTGGCAGACGTATTCAAGGAAATTGGTAAAAACACCCAGGTGCTGATTACGACACACAGCCCCCATTTAGTGCAGTTCTTCGCGCCCTCGCAAATCCGTGTTGCGGTCATGCACAAGGGAATGACGCAGATTCGCCCCATTCATCCCCACCAGATGGAAGCGGTGAACGAAGGCCTGCTGAGCCTGGAAGAGTTCATGACAACAGAAGGATTGCGCCCGGACGACACGGAACCATCGCAGTCATGAGCAAGCTCCATTTGATCGTTGAGGGTGAAGGCGACGCACTTGCCCTGCCAGTATTGGTGCGAAAAATTCTGAGCGACCACGGGCTAGACCATATCCAACTCACACGCCCGCAAATCAGCGGCGACATACGCAAGGTCTTCAAACGTTTGGAAGACTTCATGGGGTACGGGCTTAAAAATGCATGTCCGATTCTTTGGGTGCTGGACTGCGACGACAAAATCGATGACGTTGCTGGATGTCCGGTTCGTCATGTGGCGAACCTGCGCGCAGCGATGGTGCGACAGGAGATACACCAATCCCAGCCAGTGGAATTCGCTTTCTTTACCAAGGAGTTTGAGTCCCTGTTTTTGGCCGAACAACACGCATTGAAAGACTTTTATCGCCTATCAAGTACATTGGAAATGGATGCAGGCGCGGTCCTTCGCAGAGATGCCAAAGGCGAAATCAGCAAACTCCTTGGCAAAGACCGCGGCTACAAGGAAACCATTGACCAGGCCAAGCTGGCTGCACGGCTAGACTTGCCTACCTGCCGCGCAGTTTCGCGCGACTACCGACACTTTGAAGACGCCATTCTGCGTCTATGTAAGCTCCAATGACATTGCAAGCCCTCATTTTCGACATGGATGGCACCATGATCGACTCCATGCCCTCGCATACACAAAGCTGGGGCGCGTTCGCGCGCAGCCAGGGCCTGACGATGGACATCCCCGACCTGATGCGCCGCACCACCGGGCGCACGGCGGTGGAGTGCATGCGCGCCCTGTTTGAAACCGAGCTGAGCGATGCACAGGCCAGCGCCTATGCCCACCAGAAGGAAGCGCTGTACCGCGAGCTGTTTGCCCCGCGCTTTGCCGAAGTGGCGGGCTTCAAAACTTTTGCCGCGCGGGCGCAGGCCCGTGGCCTGCCCATCGGCGTGGGCACGGCGGGTGACCAGAACAACATCGCCTTTGCCTACAGCCATCTGCAGATGGCGCAGCCGCCCTTGGCCACCGTGGGCGGCGACGAGGGCTTGCCCGGCAAACCCGACCCCGCCATTTTTCTGGAAGTGGCGCGGCGCCTGGGCGTGGCGCCGGAGCATTGCATTGTTTTTGAAGACGCCCCGCTGGGCATAGAAGCGGCCCGGCGCGCCGGCATGCGCGCCGTGGGCATTTGCTCGGGCCACAGCGCCGCCGAGCTGTCCGGCCCCCATGTCGTAGCCCACGCCCCCGATTACCACGCATTGATCGCATCACAATTTTTGGAGACTTACCATGTTGCAACTTCGTGAGGGGCAAGGCCCAGCCACCGTCATTTGCCGCGCCGACTACACCGCGCCCGCGTACTGGATCGACACCGTCGAGCTGTGCTTCGATTTGGACCCCGCCAAAACCCGGGTCCTGAACAAAATGACGCTGCGCCGCAACCCCGCAGTGGCGGCCCAGCCCTTGCGGCTGGACGGTGAGGAGTTGAACCTGGCCCGCGTACTGGTCAATGGCCAGGGCACCTCCTTCAAGATCGAAGGCAACCAGCTGGTGCTGGAAAACCTGCCCGAAGGCTCCGAGCCCTTTGCGCTGGAAATTTTCACGACCTGTGCACCGGTCAAAAACACCAAGCTGATGGGCCTGTACGTCAGCAACGACTCTTTCTTCACCCAGTGCGAGGCCGAGGGCTTTCGCCGTATCACCTATTTCCTGGACCGCCCGGACGTGATGGCCAGCTACACCGTGACCCTGCGCGCCGACAAGGCCAAGTACCCGGTGCTGCTTTCCAACGGCAACCTGGTGGAGCAGGGGGATCTGGACGACGGCCGCCATTTCGCCAAATGGGTGGACCCGCACCGCAAACCCTGCTACCTGTTCGCCCTGGTGGCGGGCCAACTGGTGGCACGCGAGCAGCGCATCACCTCGCGCGCCGGCAAAGACCATTTGCTGCAGGTCTATGTGCGCCCCGGCGACCTGGACAAAACCGAACACGCCATGAACTCCCTGATGGCCAGCGTGGCCTGGGACGAAGCCCGCTTTGGATTGGGACTGGACCTGGAGCGCTTCATGATCGTCGCCACCAGCGACTTCAACATGGGCGCCATGGAGAACAAGGGCCTCAATATCTTCAACACCAAGTACGTGCTGGCCAACCCCGCCACCGCTACCGACGCCGATTTCTCCAATATCGAGAGCGTGGTCGGACACGAGTACTTCCACAACTGGACCGGCAACCGCATCACCTGCCGCGACTGGTTCCAGCTCTCCCTCAAAGAGGGCCTGACGGTGTTCCGCGACCAGGAGTTTTCACAGGACCTGTCTGGCGATGCGTCGGCCCGCGCCGTCAAGCGCATTGAAGACGTGCGGGTGCTGCGCACCGCCCAGTTCCCCGAGGATGCAGGCCCCATGGCCCACCCGGTGCGCCCGGACAGCTACATCGAGATCAACAACTTCTACACCGTCACCATTTACGAAAAAGGGGCCGAGGTGGTGCGCATGATGCAAACCCTGACGAGCCGCACCGGATTTGCGCAGGGCATGAAGCTGTATTTCGAGCGCTTTGACGGCCAGGCCGTGACCTGCGACGATTTCGCCCAAAGCATTGCCGACGCCAACCCCGGCTCCGAACTGGCCCGCTTACTGCCCCAGTTCAAACGCTGGTACAGCCAGGCCGGCACGCCCCGCCTGGCCGCACGCGGTGAATACGACGCCACGGCGCGCAGCTACACCCTGCACTTCAGCCAAAGCTGCGCGGCCACCCCCGGCCAGGCCATCAAAGAAGCCTTTGTCATCCCCGTCAACCTGGGCCTGATGGGCGCCAGCAGCGGCGCAGCCCTGCCCTTGCAGGTGCAAGGCGGCACCGGCACCGCGGACAGCCACCTGTTTGTGCTAACCGCGGAAACCGGCTCCATCACCTTTACCAACGTGGACGAAGAGCCGGTGCCCTCCATCCTGCGCGGATTCTCGGCCCCGGTGGTGCTGGACTTTGACTACACCGATGCCCAGCTGCTCACCCTGCTGGCCAATGACCCCGATCCCTTCAACCGCTGGGAAGCTGGCCAACGCCTGGCCCTGCGAAGCGCTATACATTCAATAGCTGCTCACGCAGACTCCACGGGGGCTGGAGGCCTAAATGATGCCTATATTGCAGCCATGCGTGCGGTGCTGCGCCACCCCACGCTGGACGCCGCGTTCAAGGAATTGGTCCTCACCCTGCCCTCCGAAACCTACATCGCCGAGCAGCTGGGCGTGGTTGACCCGCAACGCATCCACACCGTACGTGAAGCCATGCGCCTGCAACTGGCCACCGCACTGCAAGCCGACTGGCAATGGGCTTTTGCCATGCACCAGGACAACGGCGGTTACCGCCCCGACGCCCGCTCCGCCGGCCGCCGCGCCCTGGTCGGCATGGCGCTCAACTACCTGTGCCTGGCCGCGGTCGAATCGGGTGATCCGGTGTGGCCGGGCAAGGCGCTGCAGTCCTTCAAGGACGCCAGCAACATGACCGACCGCTTCAATGCACTGCAGGCGCTGGTCAATAGCGGCCACGCCCTGGCAGCCCCAGCCCTGGCGCGCTTCCATGCGCTGTTCAAGGACGAAGCCCTGGTGCTGGACAAATGGTTTGCCCTGCAGGCCGGTGCACCCGACCGGGGCGGCCAGGTGCTGCCCGCCGTGCGCCAGTTGCTCGTGCACCCGGACTTCAACATCCGCAACCCCAACCGCGCGCGTAGCGTCATCTCCAACTACTGCGCCGCCAATCCGGGCGGCTTCCACCGCCCCGACGCGGCGGGTTATGTGTTCTGGAGCGAGCGCGTCATGGAGCTGGACAGCATCAACCCCCAGGTTGCCGCCCGTCTGGCGCGCGCCCTGGACCGCTGGAAAAAGCTGGCAGAACCCTACCGCAGCGCCGCCCGCGAGGCCCTGGCCCGCGTCGCCGCCAAGAGCGACCTGAGCAACGATGTGCGCGAGGTCCTGGACCGCGCACTGGCCGACTGAATCTGATGTACTAAGGCTTTCCAAGGAAAAAACATGGCTCCAAAAGTTTCCCTCACCCGCTACCTGGTAGAACAGCAACGCGTGGACGGCTCCATTCCGGCCCAGTTGCGGCTGCTGCTGGAAGTGGTCGCCCGCGCCTGCAAAAGCATCAGCCAGGCCGTCAACAAAGGCGCCCTGGGTGGCGTGCTGGGCACAGCCGACATTGAGAATGTGCAGGGCGAAATCCAGAAAAAACTCGACATCATCGCCAACGAGGTGTTGATCGAAGCCAACGAGTGGGGCGGGCACCTGGGCGCCATGGCGAGCGAGGAAATGGAAGGCATCTACGTGGTGCCCAACCGCTACCCCCAGGGCGAATACCTGCTGCTGTTTGATCCCCTGGACGGCTCCAGCAACATCGATGTGAACGTGAGCATCGGCACCATCTTCAGCGTGCTGCTCAAGCCCGAAGGCCCCGGCGTGTCCGAACAAGACTTTTTGCAGGCGGGCGCCAAACAGGTGGCCGCCGGCTACTGCGTCTACGGCCCGCAAACCACCCTGGTGCTGACGGTGGGCGATGGCGTGGCCATGTTCACCCTGGACCGCGAACAGGGCTCTTTTGTGCTGACCCAGGAAAACGTGCGCATCCCTGAGGACACCAAGGAATTTGCCATCAACATGAGCAATATGCGCCACTGGGATGCCCCGGTAAAGCGCTATGTGGACGAGTGCCTGGCCGGCAAGGATGGCCCGCGCGGCAAGGACTTCAACATGCGCTGGATCGCCAGCATGGTGGCCGATGTGCACCGCATCCTCACCCGCGGCGGCATTTTCATGTACCCCTGGGACAAGCGTGAACCCGAGAAACCCGGCAAGCTGCGCCTGATGTACGAAGCCAACCCCATGAGCTGGCTCATCGAACAGGCAGGCGGTGCCGCCACCAACGGCAAACAGCGTATTTTGGACCTCCAGCCTGGCAAACTGCATGAACGCGTGAGCGTGGTGCTGGGCTCCAAGAACGAGGTGGAACGCGTCACCCGCTACCACCACGAAGCCCCATGAAGGTAGCCAGCGCGAGCTGGTTATAATCCAAGGCTTACCAGCCGGTGTAGCTCAGTCGGTAGAGCAGCTCATTCGTAATGAGAAGGTCGGGTGTTCGATTCATCTCTCCGGCACCAATAGATATAAGAAAGCCACGCTATTTTTTATAGCGTGGCTTTTCTTTTTTCAGGCGAAATACCGCTCACGGTGAAATCGCAGGTATGGCAGGTGTTGGGCTGCCACCCAACACAATCTCATCCCATCGCCCAGACCGAGCTTTTCTCTTTCGCATTGATCAATTTGCTCCGACACCAGCAAAACACCCTCATCGGTAAAACTGATCAGGAAATTGTCAAACAAAGCATCCAGATTGGCGCTGAGCAGAAATCCGTTGTACACCTCTGCATCGGTGGCGCATTCGGCCCAGGGCTTGGCGTGGCTAGCGCGCAGGGCCTGCGGCAAGGCCAGCCCCGTCACGGCGCAGGTACCGCCCCAGTAATCGAGCATGGCTTGGCGGTAGGCCTGCTGCCCTACCCGTTGGCGCACCATGCCCAGCACTTCGGTGTTTTGTGCGGCGGGTTCGGGCATGGTCGATAGTTCCGCCTGCACTTGCTGCTAAAACGCCGTGACCGCTTGGTTGGGTAGGGCTTGCGACAGCGCGGCGGCACGGCGTAGCCACTGAGCCAATTCCATTGTCATGGCCCGCTTTTTCAATCAGGGAGCGTTGTAGTGGGTTCATTTCAGGTTGGAATGGGAGCCGTCATAGGGTGCGCTATCGGATGGCGCATCCGTAAACCACCCATAAACCACCCGCAAATTCGCCAGAAACATCCGATTCATCCGAAAAGTCAACCCGCTTGGGCAGGCCCAATCGCCGGAAAGCGTACAATCGGCACACTCATCAGCCCAAGGCTGAAGGAGTTGGGCCAGCGCCATGTGCGCTGGCCTTTTTATTTGGGGCATCATCCAGTAATCCTCTTCTGGAACTTCTTTAACAGGTTTCGGCGCTTGCTGTCGTATTCGAGCCAGTGGGCAGTAATCAGCCGTCGCCGTCCGTCCTTGTAGCGCTTCATCACAATCAGGTAGTCGAAATACTGGAGCCAGACATAGGTTCGGATGTCTCCATCACCCTCCTCATAGTCCCAGGCCAAGACTTCAGGCTCACGGGCGTTGTCCAGCATGGCGCGAGCCCAAGGCAGCCGTTCTGAGCGGCGAAAGTCGGGTAAGCGATTGCCCGAGTAAGGTGGGTCTTCGCGCTCCACCAGATGCCAGAAGATCAGTTCCTTGCCGCGCTCCTTTTCCGGGAAAAACCAGACTTCGTGACCGAGGTAGCGAGCTGGCGTATGGACAAAATCACGCAAAAAGATGGCGTAAAGCGACTCCATCACCGCTTCTGACCACGGTGACATCGGGAACATGGCCGGCAACCAAACCGGTGACTGCGCCGTCATGCCTGCACCTGCCGGGGGCTGAACAGAAAAATGTTCATTTTTTGCTCCCGAAGCGGGGTTGATTGCAGCAGCGACCGTCCCCACGAAGCTTCAAGGTGCTTGATGACCGCCAACTTGGCTGGATTACCTGCCAACTGGCGATGGCGATAAGCCAAAGCGCCCGTCAAAAAGTCAGCCACCTGCATCAACTCAGCCTCGTGCGAATGAACGTTTTGCAAATGCCCAATCATGTCGCTGGTGAAGTCATAGACGTTGTTGCACAACACTTCTCGCAATTTCTTCAGCTTCAAGCGACTGCGCGTGTCCTTGATGTCCAAGTAAATGGCATAGCGGCTGTCGGGCGAGAGAATCCTGTTGAGCAAGGAAAACTGCATCTTGTAATAAAACAGATCATGGTCACCCTGATTGAAGGCCGAATGGTTCAAGGCCTGCTTATCCAAGACCACAAGTCCTCGAAAATGCAGCGGCGACTCGGCCAGAAACCAATCGACCAACTCCAGATAGAAGGGCAAGCGCGAGGCGGAAACCTTCGACCACTTGAGCTCGCCGCGGGCCCGATGACGTGCCTTAATGTCGCGTAGCTCGGCCCCCAGGCGGCGCGCCTCCTTTTGGGGGCACCAGATGGCACCCAGGGCCATGATGGGCTGGCCGTCATTTTCCAGATGACAGGATTCATCGCAATAGACGTTGTGGAGCATTGGAATATCCGGTTGGGTCATATCAAGTCCTGCGCAGAGCTGCCCAATCCAGGCGATTCCATTCAATACGACGGCGGCTCCAGTGTTCTGTAATGGTTTGGGTGAAGTCGGGGCGAACCAGCTTGGCACGCGATTCACACCATTCTGCAGATTCACGCCGAATCACCACGCCCTCTAGCGTGCCTTGCCTGAACTGACTGTGTTGGCAGCTCAGCAAGTCCTTAAGCTGCTGCAAAGTGCATTTCCCTTGCAGCAACTGTGGCACCGTGGCCAGGCCCAGCGTTGCAGCCAGCGCATTGCGCCGGGACGCGCTCCAGAAGCGGCCCTGCGTGCGCTCAAACACGTCAAACAGCAAGAACCAATCGGGCAAGTGGTCATATTCCAGCGAATGGCGGGCGGCGCACCACTCTCCAAACAGCATCAGGTTTGACGGGGTGTGCTGCGCCAGTTCAGAGCGCAGTTTGTCCTCATGCAAGGCCAGCCAGTCAGGCAATCGTGCAAACTGGCCAGCGTGGGGCGCGTGTAAATACTGACCCCGGTTTTGGGCACGCAATTCACCCTGGGGCGAAAGCGAAAAACCCAGGTTGGCACCGTCCAGTTTCTCTTCCACAAGCACGTCGGCACTCAGCAAATCAGTGACCTCTTGGGGCGACAAGACTTTGTCGTCACGCGGCTCACCCGGCGCCAGCCAGGCGATGTGGGGGGTGCGGGGGAAGCGGAAGAAGTCGGTCACCGTCCACGCCTTGGCAACACGGGTGCTGCCTGATTCGGAAATTTCTTCTCATAAACGCGACAGACATCTTCGGCGCACAAAAAATCCACCTCGACGCCCTTCGCCTGAAGCGCTGGCCACCAATCCAGCCACTTGCAGTCGGCCGCTTGCAAGATCACAGGCTTGTCAGGGTGCGCGTTTGCAACCGCTGCAAATTTGCGATCAGGCGCATCAAATTTCGGCTGCAACTCAGCATCAGGAAATTCTGCGAATGAATTTTCAGCAAACTCTGTAATCACCACTTGCTCTACGCGTTGCGGATTGGAGAGGTTGCGCAAAAGCCACTTCAAGAACACATCACCAACACCCTTGGGTGGTTTAATGCGGGTCCTTTTTTGATACTCCCCCAAGATAAGGAAGGCATCATCAATCACCGTTATTCCATTCGTCTGCATGTCCACGAGCCTGCGAACACAGGCGGCTACGCAGTCGGAGGACACGTCCTCGTGCTGCTCATTCGCAACCAACAACACATTGGTGTCAATGACGGCCCGCATCAGTTGACCTGCGCACTGCGTTGCTTCTTTTTAGTCTCCATCGCAGCCAATGTACGCGCAGAAATATCGGCCATTTCATCCCCGAAGAAGTTCTCAGGCCAATTTTCAATTTCACCAAAAATGTTCAGCCGCAAAGGCTCCAACTCCGTAGAAGACCCTGATCGACGGCAAAAATAAATGGCAACGTCCTGGGGCGGCAGTTCGCCCTCCGCAATTCGCCGCTGAAGGCGGTTGAGAAAATGCTCCGAGTGGCTCTCCACAATGATTTGTACATTGCGCTCTTTGCCATTCTCCCGGGCTTTGATCGCGGAGATAAACACATCCGCCAACTCTGCCTGCACTTGCGGATGCAGGTGGATTTCTGGCTGCTCCATCCACACCGTCGAGTTAGGTGCGCAATAAAAAGCCTGCACTAACGCAGGCAACACTTGCGACACACCAAACCCCACATCGGTAATCTTGACTTCAGGCGCACCCGTATGGGTTTTGACCAGCACCTCATACTCTTTTCGTCCTTGTGCCACGGGTGTCACCGTAAAACTCTGAATAACCCCCAAGTCTTTCAACCACGAAGCAATGAAGGGTGTGAATGCCTGCTTGGTGCGCTTGGGGCCACGATTCAACATGCGCCCCTCGTTTTCGGCCGCCAAGATAGCGGCCACCGTGGCCTCACCCGTCTGTCCTACCCCCTCAGGCGTGTCACCAGACCATTGATAGGTACGCTGCGGATGGTTGCGCAAGGGTCCCAAATACGCAACGCTGCCAAGTAGCTTTTCTGTCGCGAGGGCAAAGTCAGTTAGAAACCCGGCATTTTTGAACCTGGCAATACTCAAGTCTGAGACACGATAAAACTTTTCCGGCTCGTCCAGAGGCCATTTCCGACCATCGGCCATTTTGAATTGGTATTTTTGAGACTGCAAAGAAAACTTGCGATCAGTACCGCGCGACAAAGTGACGTCCAACACAACACCGTCCGCATTCTTGAGGTCGTATTTCAAAGCTCTGACCTCTGGCTGTCCCGACTTACCCGCCGACAATGTCACGGCCAAATGCAGCTGATTCCCGGAATAACGTAACGCGCTATCCAGCGGATCTTTTACGTCCATGGACTTTGGCAGCTCCCACCCCAACTCAAATTCAAGTTCCTTGGACAAATCGTGGCCATTTAAACAATCCGAAAAGGTGCCCAGGTCAATCAAGGAGCTTGTGTCGCCTAGATGCAATGCGCGTTTTCGGTCTGTGGAGATGGCCGTTTGTTTCAAGCCCAAAAGCAAATGACCAAGACTACTTTTGCCAGCACTATTGGCTCCAAATACAACCGTAAGGGGAGCGAGACGGACGAGCCCTGTATCGCGCCAAGCCTTGAAATTTTTAATACGTAAAGATGTCAACATTAGTGCAAATCTCCTACTTCCAGTCTATCCCACGCCACCCGAACAACTCTTATTTCCCATGACTTACCCCAACACTGCTTGTCGATCACCAACAAAACGATGGACAAACAGCAGACCCCCATCAGAACTGGGATCGAGGGTCAAACACACGGCATCGTTCTGCAGCTCAGTTGGCGGTGGCGTGGTTGTCGTGACAACGTATTGGAAAGGCAGCTCCAGGTCCGCGTACTGCGTCTTTTGCAAAAGACCAATCAGCGCAAGAAAATTCTCATACAGGCCCGCGCTCATGTCTGCTTCCTGTGGGCAGTCGTGAATGAAAAAGCCGGGCAGCGCACTTTCCGGGCGGGCACTATCTAGCATGCAAGCAACATCGCCTAAGTCCCTGAATGTTTGGCAGGCATCTGTCTATCGGACCCCAAGCCAACAATTTGAATTGTTGCTTACTGTAGCGGCCGAACGCCCAAAAACCGGACAAACACATACTGCCCGCAAAATTTATTGCCTTCCGTACTGGCCCCCACACACTGGATGGAAACATTCAGACCATCTGATTCACACCCTCAAGTCTTCATTTACCCACCTTTCAACGAATCGCCGACAATGGCGACTTTGTTCTTCTCCCTCTCGCGCCAATGCAAGCTCGCACACTCCCCACGTCGCAGCAATCACAAACACCTGCCTTGTTCTGGTGGACCGTGGGTGTCTCCATCGCCCTGGCGTTGCCGCCCACCCTCTGGACATCGCTGGACCTGAACGCCGCTGCGGTGTTCGTCGGGAACGCCAAGCAACTGGACTCCGTGCAATGGTTTTGGGTGGAGTGGATCAACCTGTATGTGCCCGCTGCATTTCGCACCGTGGTCATCGCCGCCCTAGTGGTCTGGATCTACCTCAGTGTTCGTGGGCAGGCCCTTCAATGGCGTTTGCCTTTGGCTTTTGTCGTCCTGGCGGGCACGCTGGGGCCGGGGGTGCTGGTCAACAACGGCTTCAAGGACAACTGGCAGCGCGCGCGCCCCTACCAGGTGCAGCAGTTTGGCGGAACCCAGCAGTTCACCCGTGCCGCGGTGATGACCGACCAGTGCAACAACAACTGTTCCTTTGTCAGCGGGCATGTGGCCTGCGGTTTTTTTCTGGCGAGTGTGATGCTGGTGCATCGCCGACGCCGATACCAATGGGCCGTGGTGGGGGTTGCGGCAGGATGGACCATCGGCTTTGCCCGTATGTCTGACGCCGCGCACTGGCTGAGCGATGCGTTGTGGGCGGGGCCCATCACGCTGCTGTGCAGCTGGGTGGTCTGGAAGGGCCTGTTATGGGCTTACAAGGTTGATTCGGCTACGGTGCGGGACGTTCCATCAAACCCTGCGCAACCGTAGCAAAGCGCAGCCGCAGCCCCAGTTCTTTTTTCATGCGCGTATTGACCATGCGGCGCGATTCACCCATAAAACTCAACAGCATGACCGGCAATTGCGCCCTCGCGCCCTCGCGGGCCACCCTGGGCGGGCGCGGCAACTGGTACAGGTCAGCGGCCAAATCAAAGTAGTCGCCCATTTTCAGGCGGGTGTCGTCATTGATGTTGTAAACGCGTTGCGGCCGTGCACGCCAAACGGCCAGCACACAGGCCCGCGCCAGGTCATCGGCATGGATATGGTTGGTGTACACGTCGTCTTGCTCCTGCAAAACGGGGGTGCCTTTGAGCAGGCGTGCGCGTGGGGTACCGCCCTCCCGGTCTGGCGCATAAATTCCGGGGATGCGCAAAATACTGGTCCGAATACCGGCCGAGCGCCCCAGGAAGCGCACGCTGCGCTCGGCAAACACGCGCCGACGCGCGCGGGGCGTGTCGGGATGGCTGGCCCGCGTTTCATCGACCCAGTCCCCCTCGCAGTCCCCATAGACGCCGCTGGTGGAGGCATACACCAAGGAGGCGGGGTGGGAGCGCCTTCGCAAGGCCCGTACCAGTGCCTGTGTGCGTGGGTCGGCCCAGCCCTCAGACGGCGGGGGCGCCAAGTGCAGCACACGGGTGGCGATACCGGCCAGGCGTTGCAAGGTCGCAGGGGCATCCAGATTGCCCAGCAAGGGCGTGATGCCCTGGGCGCGCAGGGAGGCCACGCGTTCAGCGCTGGAGGTGAGCGCCAGAAGGCGCGTCCTGGGGTGCAGAACGCTGGCGGCACGCTGGCCCACATCGCCGCATCCCACCATGAGGATGCGTTCGCGACGAAATCGGGCCGGCAGGGCGCCAAGAGGGGTTTGGTTTGAAGGCAAAATCGGGGGGTGATAAAAATGAGCTTCTCAAGGATACCCAATAGATGACTGCAAGCGACGCAAATAGTCCAAATTTCTCGGTCACCGTGCAACCCAGCGGCCGCACTTTCCACGCGGCCGCGGGAGAAACGGTGCTGGCCGCAGGTATCAGCCAAGGCATTGGACTGCCGTATGGCTGCAAAGATGGCGCCTGCGGTTCGTGCAAATGCCAGATGCTTTCGGGCAAAGTGACGCACGGCACCCACCAGGACAAAGCGCTGAGCGCAGAGGAAGAAGCCTCCGGCTTGGTTTTAACCTGCTGCGCTATCCCACAGTCAGATCTGGTTCTGGAGTCGCGTCAGGTCACCGAAGTCGGCGCTTTTCCCATCAAGAAGATGCCAACGCGGGTGAACACCCTGGAGAAAAAATCCGCCGACGTGATGGTGCTGCAACTGCAACTGCCTGCCAGCGACGCTTTTGGCTACCGTGCCGGACAGTACATTGAAATACTTTTGCGCGATGGCGCCCGCCGCAGCTATTCCATGGCCAACGCACCCCACAGGGGACCGGGCCTTGAACTGCATGTCCGCCACATGCCCGGCGGCAAGTTCACCGACCATGTGTTTGGCGCGATGAAGGAGAAAGAAATTTTGCGCGTGGAGGGCCCTTACGGCACCTTCTTCTTGCGCGAAGACTCCAACAAACCCTTGATTCTGCTGGCGTCGGGCACCGGTTTCGCACCGGTGAAGGCACTCATCGAGCACATGCAGTTTCAAGATATCGACAGACCCGTGACCCTGTACTGGGGCGGGCGGCGGCCCTCCGACCTGTACATGGACGACTGGGTTCAGGCGCAACGCAAGACCATGCCCCAATTGCGTTATGTGCCCGTGGTGTCGGACGCCTCAGCCCAAGACCAATGGATGGGGCGCACAGGGTTTGTCCACCGTGCGGTGATGGAGGATTTTGAGGACCTCTCGGGCCACCAGGTCTATGCCTGCGGCGCCCCCATTGTGATTGAATCGGCCCGCAAAGACTTCTGCACACAAGCCGCCTTGCCGCCCGATGAATTCTTTGCAGACGCATTCACCTCGGAAGCGGACAAGGCGCGGCTTTGAGCTCGCTCAGCACCACAGCCACCACCACCATGGCACCGCCCAAGGCCGCTGTCCAGGTCAGCACTTCGGCCAGCCACATCCACGCAAACATAGCCGCAAAAACCGGCTCCATGGCATACACCAGCGCGGCCTTGTCGGCGGATACATGGCGCTGCGCCATGGCTTGCAAAAAGAGCATACCCGCCGTGGCGACGATGCCCAGATAGGCCAACCCCGCCAGCACGGACAGGTCCAAGCGCCCCGGCAGGGTTTGCAGTTTGTCGGTTCTCCAGGCATCCACCAGCATCCACAGAGTTCCCAGCAACGCCATCCAGACAATTTGTGTGGCGGCGAGTTGGCGTGGTGCATGGCGACCGGCGCGCTGGGACAGCAGGATGACATACAGGGCATAGGCCAGCGCACCGAACACGGTAGCAGCGTCCGCCCACAGGTTTGCCCCACCCTCCCACGACATTAATCCGATGCCTGAGCACGCCAGCGTGGCCGCACCCAGCACCGACAATGTCAATCGGGTACCGAACACCACCCCCAGCAGAGGCACCATGAGCACATTGAGGCTGGTCAGAAATGCGCTGCGATTGGAGGAAATGAACTGCAGCCCAAAGGCCTGCAAGACGTAAGACAGAAGCACCAATGCTCCCAGCAGTCCGCCGTCCACCCATGTACGGCGCGGCACCCTCAGGACAAAAGGAACCATGCAGGCTGCGGCGATCAAAAACCGCAGGGCCGAAACCTCCACACCACTGAGGTGGGCGGTTGCAGCCTTGAGCACCGGAAACGTCGCACCCCACACCAGGGTGACAAAGAGCAGGGTAAAGACGTGGATGTTGACACCCACGCCCGAAGCCCGTTTACTCACCCAGATAGGCAGCCCGCACCTTGGGATCGGTGAGCATCACCTTGGCATCCCCCGTCATGGTGACGATGCCGGATTCCATCACATAACCACGGTTGGCAATGGCCAGGGCGCGGCTGGCATTTTGCTCCACCAGCAAAACCGTGACGCCCTGGGCATAGACGTCACGCACCACTTCAAAAATCTTGTCCACCATGATGGGAGACAGGCCCATGGACGGCTCGTCCAGCAGCAACACCTTGGGGCGGCTCATCAGGGCGCGCCCCATGGCCAGCATCTGCTGCTCACCGCCCGACATGGTGCCGGAGAGCTGGTCGCGGCGCTCTTTCAGGCGCGGAAAAATGGTGAACACCTTGTCGATGTCCGCCAGAATGTCGGCCTTGTCGTTGCGGATGTAGGCGCCCATCTGCAGGTTTTCGAGGATGGTCATGCGGGTGAACACGCCACGGCCTTCCGGCACCATGGCCAGGCCTTGCTTGACCAGGTCCCAAGGGCCCTGTCCGCGAATGCTTTTGCCCAGGTACTCGATGTCACCGGCCGCAATCGGCAAGGTGCCCGTGATGGCTTTCATGGTGGTGGTTTTGCCCGCGCCATTGGAGCCGATGAGGGACACCAGTTCACCTTCACGCACTTCAAAATCGACGCCCTTGACAGCCTGGATTCCACCGTAGGAAACCTTGAGGCCTTTTACCTGGAGTAAGGTTTTTGTTGTCATTGTTGTTCCTTAGTGGCCGCTGGTGCCCAAATACGCTTCAATCACTTTTTCATTCTTTTGCACATCGGCAGGCGTGCCTTCGGCAATTTGTTTGCCGTAGTCCAGCACGGTCACGCGGTCGCACAGGCCCATCACCAGTTTGACGTCGTGTTCGATGAGCAAAATGGTGCGGTTGTCTTTGCGGATGCGGTCGATCAGTTCGCGCAGCATCACCTTCTCGGTGGCATTCATGCCCGCAGCGGGTTCGTCCAGCGCGATCAACTGGGGGTCGGTGGCCAAGGCCCGTGCAATCTCCAGACGCCGCTGGTCGCCGTAACTCAGGGTGCGCGCCTTGTAGGGTGCGAATTTGCCAATGCCCACGTAGTCCAGCAATTCCTGGGCGCGTTGGGCAATCGCCGCCTCTTCTGCCTTAAAGCTTGCCGTGCGGAACATGGCTCCCATCAACCCGGAGTGGGTGCGGATATGGCGCCCGACCATCACGTTTTCCAGTGCCGTCATCTCGGAGAACAGGCGAATATTCTGAAAAGTGCGCGCAATACCGGCTTTCGCCACCAAGTGCACCGCCGTGGGCTGGTAGGGTTGGTCGGCCAGTTCGAACGAACCGCTGTCCGGCGTGTACAGGCCGGTGAGCACGTTGAAAAACGTGGTCTTGCCCGCGCCGTTGGGGCCGATCAGCCCGTACACCTGGCCGCGTTTGATTTTAATTCCCACATCGCTCAGGGCCTGCAGGCCGCCGAAACGTTTGGAAACGCCTGAAACGTTAAGTACTGTGTCTGTCATGTTGATTCCGTTCAGCTCTCTGAGCAACTTAAGGCTTGGTGCCCTGCAAAGATTGGCCATGTTCTGGAGAAGGCCACAGGCCGCGCGGACGCATGAGCATGATGGTGATCATGGCAAGCGCAATCAGCAACTGGCGCAAGATGGAGGCATCCAGCCGTCCGTCAGTCATGGCTTGCAGGGGACCCGCCACATAACGCAGTACTTCTGGCAGGGCGGACAGCAGCACAGCGCCCAGGATCACGCCAGGCAAGTGCCCGACACCACCCAACACCACCATGGCCACAATCATGATCGACTCCATCAAGCTGAAGGATTCGGGTGAAATAAAGCCCTGGAAGGCGCCGAACATGGCGCCAGACACGCCGCCAAAGGTGGCGCCCATGCCGAAGGCCAGCAACTTCATGTTGCGGGTGTTGATGCCCATGGCCTTGGCGGCAATTTCGTCTTCACGGATCGCCATCCATGCGCGGCCCACGCGGGACAGTTCCAGGCGGTGGCAAATCACCACGCTGATGACCACCATGGCCAGGAACAGGTAGTAGTACAGGGACACGGACGCAAACTCAATTCCCAGCAAAGAAACCTTTTTGCCCAGATTCAGCCCAAAGAAGGTCACGGGATCAATGGAGCTAATGCCCTTGGGACCGTTGGTGATATTGACCGGGTTGTCCAGGTTGTTCAGGAACACGCGGATGATTTCGCCAAAACCCAGGGTCACGATGGCCAGGTAGTCGCCCCGCAAACGCAGGGTGGGCGCGCCCAGCAAAATACCAAAAACACCCGCGCAGGCTGCCGCGATGGGCACCACGATCCACAGCGGCGTATGCAAGCCTTCAGGAAACATGGCCGCAATAGCCGGGAACGTTTCTATCAGATGCGGTGACGCCAGCAATCCGTACACATAGGCACCAATGGCAAAAAACGCCACATAACCCAAGTCCAGCAGACCTGCGTAGCCCACCACGATATTCAGTCCCAGGGACAGCAACACAAACAGCAAGGCCATGTCGGCGATGCGAACCCAGGCGTTACCGAAGCTTTGCAGCAACAAGGGCAGCACCAGCAGGCCGACGGCCGCCAGCAGGAAAACGACGATTTTTTGTTGTTTCATGGATGAAATCTCCTTAGGCGCGATCAGCGACACGTTCGCCAAGCAGGCCCGATGGGCGCAGCGTCAGCACAATGATCAGGACGATGAAGGCGAAGATGTCCGAGTAGTGGCTTCCCAGCACGCCGCCGGTCAGGGCACCAATGTAGCCCGCACCAATCGACTCGATCAGCCCCAGCAAAATGGCGCCCACCACCGCACCGGCCAGATTGCCGATGCCGCCAAACACCGCTGCCGTAAAGGCCTTGAGGCCAGGCAAAAAGCCCATGGCATGTTGCGCGGTGCCGTAGTTGGATGCGTACATCACACCGGCAATGGCAGCCAGCACGGCACCAATAATGAAGGTGGCAGAAATCACCACATCGGGCTTGACACCCATCAGGCCCGCCACGCGGGGATTCTCAGCCGTGGCACGCATGGCGCGGCCCAGCTTGGTGTAGTTGACCAGCCACATCAGCAAAGCCAGGGAGACGGCCGTCACGGCCAGGATCACCACCTGGGTCGGCGAGATCACCGCTCCGGCAATGTCAATGGGGGTACTGGACAACAGGGTGGGGTAAGACTTGTAGTTGGGTTTCCAGATGATCATGGCCAGCGTTTGCAGCAGGATGGACATGCCGATGGCGGTGATCAGGGGAGCCAGTTTGGGGCTGTTGCGCAAGGGGCGGTAGGCCACTTTTTCGATCACGAAATTGAGCGTGGCAGCCACCACGCAGGCAATGACCAGGGCCAAAAACAGCACCACATACCCGGGGGTTCCAGGCATGGCATCCTGCATCAAACCGATGATGGTCCAGCTGGTCAGGGCACCGACCATCATGACTTCGCCGTGGGCAAAGTTGATCAGGCCAATGATGCCGTACACCATGGTGTAGCCCAGCGCAATGAGCGCGTACATGCTGCCCAACACCAGACCGTTGATGATCTGCTGTACAAAAATATCCATAAAACTTCTCCGATTTGTGGCCGGCGCCTGAATCAGCGGTTTGCTGAAGAGCGGTACGGCCTTGTGAGCACTACCAATTCGTAAGCAATAAATCTGCCGCGTAACGACCGAAAAACGACACTGGCAGATTGGTGGACGCGATTGTAGCTAAGGGGGCTTGCCATCGCGCTGTTGATTTACATGGGTTTACCCTAAGCGATTTGGATCATCAGTTCAAAAGTGTTTCTATAAGAATGGCTAATAGCCAGCGCAAAACCATTCGGTCCAGCGATCCCGCTGCGGCTTGCACGACGCTTGCCGCATTCACACCCAATGGATCTCCACTCCCATAGGACGGACGCTGCCACGCGCGGCAGCGCGCAGCACGTTTCCCGGCAACTTGGCTGCGACTGTTGAGGGCGCGATCACTATCGCCGCAGTCGCTACGGTATCTATCATGTCGGCTTTGCCGTGGCCAGGCACGGCGGTTTTTTGCAGGGAGCAGGCGATGTTGCGACGTGACTTTTTGAATGGGGCGCTGGCGGGCGCCGGGATGTACTGGGCGGGCACGACTGCGGCCCAAACGCTCTATCCCCCCGCGCTCACGGGGCTGCGCGGCAGCCATCCGGGCTCCATGGATCTGGCGCACGAGCGCGCCTGGTCCGGCGCCACGGACCTGCCATCGCCCGAAACGCAGGAACAGTACGATCTGGTGGTGGTGGGCGCAGGCATCAGCGGCCTGGCCACCGCCTATTACTACCAGCGCGAGCTGCGCAAGGACGCGCGCATCCTCATTCTGGACAACCACGACGACTTTGGCGGCCACGCACGGCGCAACGAGTTCAGCGTGCAGGGGCGGCGCATCCTCAGCTACGGTGGCACCCAGTCGCTGGATACCCCGGAGAACTACAGCGCTGTGGCCAAAAGCCTGATGCGCCAGTTGGGGGTGGACCTGGTGGCGCTACGCCGCGCCTACGACCTGGACTACTTCCGCCGGCACCGCCTGGGTCTGGGCATGTTCTACGACGCCAAGACCTTTGGCCGCGACGTGTTGTTGCCCAGCAGCCTGCCCACCCTGAACCATCCCAGCTTCTACGCACGCCACTACGTGCCGGGGATCGGAGTGCCGCCCGCGTTTGCCCAAACACTGGCAAAAGCCCCGCTCAACCCCACCCAGCGCGCCCAACTGGGCGCGGTGCTGCAAGGCCAACGCCGCAAAACACGCCTGGATCTGGGTGGCGATGGCGAGGACGCATTGCGCTACGTGGACGTGCTGCGCCAGGCGTATGGCGTGCAGGACAGTGCGGTTCTGACCCTGCTGTCCATGGCCATGGGCGACGACAGCGCCCTGGGCGCCAGCACCCTGTCCTGGGACGCGGCACGCGACGGCGGCCTGCTGGGCACCGAGCCTGGGCGCCGTGTGCGCGCACAGGCCGAAGATCTTCCGGTGAATGGCGACGACGAGGACCTGGACGGCTACTTTTTCCATTTCCCCGACGGCAATGCCACCGTGGCGCGGCTGCTGGCGCAGCGCCTGGTGCCGGGCCTGGCACGGGTGGCCAGTGCGGCACAGTGCGTGGATGCACGGTTTGACTACGCCCAGCTCGACAGCGAGCGCAACCCGGTGCGCATACGCCTGGGCAGCACCGCGGTGCAGGTATCCAACCAGGGCCAGGGCACCCGGGTGGTGTATGCGCGCCAGGGGCGCTATGCGGCGGCGCAGGCACCCCACACCGTCATGGCGGGCTGGAGCATGGCCAACGCGCACATCGTGCAGGGCTTGCCCGAGCGCCAGAAGGCGGCCATGCGCGCCAACCTCAAGCTGCCCTTTGTGTATGCCCAGGTGGTGCTGCGGCGCTGGCATGCGCTGCAGCGCTCGGGCATCGGGGTGGCCTATGCGCCTGGCGCGTATTTCCAGTACTGCCAAATGGACTTTCCCGTCAGCTTCGGCGGCCAGGGGCCAGCCCAGCGCCCGGACGAACCGGCGGTGCTGCTCATGATCCGCCTGCCTGCGCCCATGCTGGACGCCGCCAGCCCCGAGGACCAGATCCGCGCCGGGCGCGCCGAGGTGCTGGGCACCGACTTCGCGCACTACGAAGCCCAGGTGCTGCGCCAGTTGCAGGCCATGTACGGCGCGCACGGTTTCGACGCCCAGCGCGACGTGGCCGCGCTCACGGTGAACCGCTGGGGGCATGGTTACACCTGGGACGAAGCCCAGTTCGAGGGGGAACCCGCGCACCGGCTCAGCGCACGCGCCCTGGGCCGCATCCACATGGCGGGGGCCGACAGCACGGGGCGCGCCTATACGGACGCCGCCATCGACGCGGCATGGCGTGCGGTGGCGGAGATTCGTAGCGCCAAAGGGTGAGAGCACAACCGGGGATGGCCCAATTCAGGCCTATTGCACGCGGGCCGGAGGCCGGTTGGCGGGCTGCTCGATTGGTATCAGGCCAACTGCCCCACCGCCGCCCGCACGATGCTCGCCGCATCCACGCCAAAGTAGCCACGCAAAGCCGCCCGCGTATCGCTGCGGCCAAAGCCGTCGGTACCCAAAGTGAGATAACTGCGGCCTGCGGGCAGGTACGCGCGTACGCTCTCCGGCACGGCGCACACGTAGTCGGTGGCGGCGATGATGGGGCCTGCGCTGCCCTGCAATTGCTGCTGTATGAAGGGCACCGGCGCTGAGGCGTCACCGGCCATTTGGCGCTGCAGGCTGTCGCGGCCGTCGCGTGCCAGCTCACTCCAGCTGGTGACGCTGAACACATCGGCATCCACCCCCTGTGCTGCCAGTGCCTGCGCCGCCTTGATCACCTCGGTCAGAATCGCCCCCGAGCCCAGCAGCGTTACTCTTTTAAGTGAATTCTGGCCCTGGCCCCCGTCCAATGTGCGTGAGTAGCTAGCAAAATGATAGCAACCGCAAATCACATCCAGCTCGGCTCCGGCGGGCAGGTCGGGCTGGGCGTAGTTCTCGTTCATCATGGTGACGTAGTAAAAAACATCTTTTTGCTCCACCAGCATCTCGCGCAGCCCAAAGTCGATGATGACCGCCAACTCGCCCGCAAACGCCGGGTCATAGGCCTTGCAGTTGGGGATGGTCGCCGCCGCCAGGTGGCTGGTGCCATCCTGGTGCTGCAGGCCCTCGCCGCCCAAGGTGGTGCGCCCCGAAGTGGCACCCAGCAAGAAGCCCCGGGCGCGCTGGTCCGCCGCAGCCCAGATGGCATCCCCCACGCGCTGGAATCCGAACATGGAGTAATAGATATAGAAGGGCAGCATCGCCAGACCGTGCACGCTGTAGCTGGTGGCCGCCGCCGTCCAGCTGGCAATGGCCCCGGCCTCGCTGATGCCCTCTTCCAGAATCTGCCCGTCCAGCGCCTCGCGGTAGCTCAGCACCGAGCCGATGTCTTCGGGCGCGTAACGCTGGCCCACGCTGGAGTAGATGCCCACCTGCTTGAACAGGTTGGCCATGCCAAAGGTACGCGCTTCATCGGCCACGATGGGCACGATGCGCGGGCCCAGGGCGGGGTCTTTGAGCAAGTTGCCCAGCATGCGCACAAAGGCCATGGTGGTGCTCATTTCCTTGCCGCCCGCCTGCAGCGCAAACTGGGCATAGCTCGCCAGTGCGGGCACCGGCACCGGCGCACACGCGGTGTAGCGCTTGGGCAGGTAGCCGCCCAGGCGCTGGCGTTGCGCGTGCAGGTACTGCATCTCGGGGCTGTCCTCGGCTGGTTTGTAGAACTCCAGGTTGGTGACCTGCGCGTCCGTCAGGGGCAGGTTGAAGCGGTTGCGAAAGGCGATCAGGTCGGTCTCGTCAAACTTTTTCTGGCTGTGCGTGGTCATCTTGCCTTGGCCCGCGCTGCCCATGCCGTAGCCCTTTTTGGTGTGCGCCAGGATCACCGTGGGCTGGCCCTGGTGCTTGGCCGCCGCGGCATAGGCGGCGTGGATCTTCACCAGGTCGTGCCCGCCGCGTTTGAGCCGGTCAATCTGCTCGTCCGTCATGCCCTGGGCCAGGCGCGCCAGTTCTTCGTTCTGGCCAAAGAAGCTGTCGCGGTTGAAGCGCCCGTCCTTGGCGGCGAAGGTCTGCATCTGGCCGTCCACCGTGTTGGCAAACGCCTGGGTCAGCGCCCCGGTCAGGTCGCGGGCAAACAGGCCGTCCCAGTCGCTGCCCCACACCAGTTTGATGACGTTCCAGCCGGCACCGGAAAACAGCTTTTCCAGCTCGTCGATGATGCGGCCGTTGCCGCGCACCGGGCCGTCCAGGCGCTGCAGATTGCAGTTGACCACCCACACCAGGTTGTCCAGCCCCTCGCGGGCGGCCAGGGTGAGTGCACTCATGCTCTCGGGCTCGTCCATCTCGCCGTCGCCAAACACACCCCACACCTTGCGCCCCGTGCAATCCAGCAACTGGCGGTGCGTGAGGTAACGCATAAAGCGGGCGTGGTAAATAGAGCTGATGGGGCCAATGCCCATGGAGCCGGTGGGGAACTGCCAGAAGTCCGGCATCAAATACGGGTGCGGGTAACTGCACAGACCACGCGGCCCTTCGCCCTTGGTGGCTTGCGGCGCCGTCAACTCCTGCCGGTAGTAGCCCAAATCATCGGCGCTCAAACGCCCTTCCAGGTAGGCCCGAGCGTAGACGCCGGGGGCGCTGTGCGGCTGGAAAAACACCAAATCCCCGAGACTGGCCCCCACGCTTGCCACTGCGTGTGCTGCGCTGCCCCCCGAGGGGGCTGTTTCACCTTGGGGCGGCCCGGCGGTGAAACTGGCCCCCACGCTTGCCACTGCGTGTGCTGCGCTTGCCACTGCATTTTCACTGCGCGCCTGAAAGAAATGGTTGTAGCCCGTTTCAAACAAATCCGCCGCACTGGCGTAGCTGGCAATGTGACCGCCCAGCTCGCCATAGGCCTGGTTGGCCCGCACCACCATGGCCAGTGCGTTCCAGCGCATCAGCGAGGCCAGGCGCTCCTCCATGGCAAGGTCGCCTGGGAACACCGGCTGCTGGTCGACACCGATGGTATTGATATAGGGGGTGGCCAGCTCGGGCTGCCAACCTACGCGCTGGGAGCGGGCCTGGCGGGCCAGCGCGTCCAGAACAAAACGGGCGCGTTCGGGACCTTGGGCGGCGACCAGCGCTGAAAATGCGTCACGCCATTCGGCTGTTTCTTGTGGATCGGCGTCAGGGGTGGGAGAGTGTTGGGTGGAGGTGTTCATGACGGCAACTATACAAACACTGGCGCAAAATGTGCTGCCAATACATGCCTTGAAACCTCAGTTTCACGGCAGAAGATTTCAATAAACAGGGTGATTTCGCTCCACATCTTTGGATACCGGAGCAATGGGTGGGTTTTTACCCCAACCCCGCTGGATTCAGCGGTCGTGCATTGCGCCCGACCGCCTTCGAATCTCAGAAAAAGCGGGTGCCCGCTGCTTACGCGGCTTCCAGGCAAGCCTCGGCCGGCACCACCTGCGCCGTGGAGCTGGGGACGGCTGGCACCGACAGGTGCGCCACATCGAGTGCCTGCGTGATATCGGCCAGGATGTCGTGGATGTCTTCCAGCCCGATCGACAGGCGTACCATCCCGTCGCTGATGCCGTGCGCCGCGCGCTGCTCGGGCGTGTAGGTGGAATGCGTCATGCTGGCCGGGTGCTGGGCCAGGGTTTCGGCATCGCCCAAACTGACCGCGCGGGTCACCAGTTGCAAGGCGTCCATGAAACGGATGCCTGCCTGCAGCCCCCCCTTGAGTTCAAACGCCACCATGCCGCCGAACTGGCGCATCTGGCGCTTGGCCAGCGCATGCTGGCTGAAGGTGGGCAAGCCTGGGAAATGCACCACGGCCGTGGCCGCATGGCGCTGCAGCAGTTCGGCCACCTTTTGCGCGCTCTGGCAGTGGCGGTCCATGCGCAGAGTCAGGGTCTTAAGCCCGCGCATCACCAGGTGCGCGTCTTGCGCCGACATCACCGCGCCGGTCATGTCCTTCAGGCCAAACAGCCGCACCAGCGTCGCCAGCTCGGCGTCCGCAAAAATGGCGGCACCGGCCGTCAGGTCGCCATGGCCCCCGAGGTACTTGGTCATGGAGTGCACACTCACATCGGCGCCCAGCACCAGCGGCTGCTGCAGGTAGGGCGTGCAGTAGGTGTTGTCCACCACCACCTTGGCGCCGCCCGCGTGGGCAATCGCAGAGACTGCCGCAATGTCCACCAAGCGCATATTGGGGTTGGCGGGGGACTCGAAATACACCACTTTCGTTTTGGGACCCATGGCCTGGGCCACGTTGGCGGGGTCGGTCATGTCCACATGGCGCACGGTGACGCCAAAGCGCGTCAGGCCGTGGTTCAGAAAGGAAAACGTGCAGCCGTACAGCGTGAGGTCGGCCAGCACCTCGTCGCCCTGCTCCAGCATGGACCACAGCGTGGCCGTGATGGCGCCCATGCCCGAGCCGAACACCACCGCGCCCGCGCCCTCTTCCAGACTGGTCAGTCGGCCCTCCAGCAAAGCCAACGTGGGGTTGGCAATGCGCGTGTAAAAGTAACCCGGCTCGGTGCCCGCAAAACAACGGCCACCGTAGGCCGCATCGGGAAAGGCATAGGTGGCCGAGGTGTGGATGGGCGGCACCAGCGCGCCCTGGTTGTCGGCCGGGTTGTAGCCATGGTGGATGGCGCGGGTGCTGAAGCCTTGGGTGGGGGATGTCTCGCTCATATGCATTCCTTGGTGGGTGAATGGGGTTGTTTTTATAGAATTGTTCACCAAGCACCAGGGTAAATATTTGCCATTTATTCCCTATAAATATGAATAATTGAAAAATTCATCCTTTTAAATATTGAATGCAGGTCATATTTACCCATGAACACCAATCCCCTGGACAACACCGACCGCCAGCTGCTGGAAGCCCTGCAGCACGACGCCCGCCAGACCGTGGCCGAACTGGCCCACAAGGTGTCGCTGTCCCCCTCCCCGTGTTGGCGCCGGGTGCGCCAGTTGGAGGAAACCGGCGTCATCGAGGGCTACCACGCCCACCTGAGCCGCAAAAAGCTGGGCTACGGCGTGACCGGCTTTGTGCATCTGCAAATGAACAACCACACACCCGAAGTCATCGCCGCCTTCGAGCGCGAGGTGGTCGCCCTGCCCCAGGTGCTGGCCTGCCACAACCTGTCGGGCCGCTACGACTACCTCATCGAAGCCATCGCCCCCGACCTGGAATCGTTCTCGCAACTGGTGCGCGCCAGGATCGGCAGCCTGCCGGGGGTGAAAGAAATTTCCACCAGCTTTTCACTCAAAGAGGTGAAACATGCGTGGACACTGCCGGTGGTGTGAGGGGCTCCCCGGCGCACGGCACTGGCACGACACTGATTAGGTGATTTTGAAAACCGTCCGAATGGTCTTGACGCCGGATTTTTCTTCGTAAACCGCCCATTGTTTGATCCCCTTGACCAGGACTGCGGTGCTGACATCCTTCACCGGCAATCAGCCGAGTCGCTGAATGGGCCTCTGCGGTCCATGACAATTCGCAACTCCCACCCGCTGGCATTGGCAACAATCCGCGCATGGAAGAGTGCCATGAATGACGAAACAAACAACGTGGCCCTGGTCCTGCGCTTTGAAAGCACTGCCCGGCTCTGTGCGCTTGCCGCAGTCGTACTCGGCTTGGCCAACCTGGTCGGCTGGGAGGTGCTGCATACCCACACGGCCTGGGGCTTTGTTCTCGCCGGTACGGCCCTGTTCGCGGCCAGCCACCGTCCCCAGGCTGCGGTTTGGCGCCGTATCCACCGGGTCCCGGCAGCGCTGCTGGCACTACTGGGACTGCTGACACTCGCTGAGCACCTGCTGGCTGCGGATCTGGGCATGGGATCCATGGCCGAAGCCACGGCAGCTGGCTTGGCCTTGACCGGGCTCGCCCTGCTCCTGCTGGACCGCCCTGGCGCCCATGCAGGGTCGCAAATTGCGGCACTGGCGGGCACCATGATCGGTGTCCTGGCCATTCTTGGCTATGCCTACGGCATGACATCCCTGTATGGTATCGGCGCCTACTCCAGCGCTGCGTTGTGCACCGCAGCCGGATTGGTGGTGGTGAATCTGGGGGTGTTGTTTGTACGGCCGCAGCAGGGTCTGATGGCGGTGGTGACCAGCGACACGGTGGGCGGGGTCATGGCCCGCCGACTGCTGCCACTGGCGGTGCTGGCCCCCTTCATCATCATTTGGCTGCGCATTCAGGGCGAGCGGCGGGGGCTCTACAGCTCAGAATTCGGTGTCGCCCTGGTGTCCCTGATCTACGTGGTCTTGTCCAGCGTATTTGTTTGGCGCACCGCAGAGAGCCTGCGCCAGAGCGACCAGCGGCGATCGGCTGCGGACCGCGTGCGCAACCACCTGCAGGCGGAACTGACGGGCTTCATCAATTTCGCCATGGATGCCCTGATCATGGTCGATGGCACCCACCGCGTCACCCTGTTCAACCAGGCCGCCGAAAAAATGTTTGGCCGCCACGCCAGCGATGTGCTGGGCGCACCGCTGGAGTTGCTGTTGCCGCAACGCCTGCAAACGGCGCACGCCGACCATTTTCGAACCTTCAGCACCGCCGATGCAACCACCCGGCGCATGGACGGGTTGGGGGTCATCACCGGCATTCGCGCCAATGGTGAGGTGTTCCCCGTGGAAGCGTCGATTTCCCAACTGGATGCGGATGGCGACACCTACCTCACTGTCATTTTGCGAGACATCACGGACCGCTTGCGCATCGAGGCAGACCTGCGAATCGCCGCCACCGCTTTCGAGGCCCAGGTCGGCATCATCGTCACGGACTCCAAAGGCGTGATCCTGCGGGTCAACCGCATGTTCACCGAAGACACCGGCTACACCGAACAGGAAGCCGTCGGCCAAACCCCACGCCTGTTGCGCTCGGGCCGCCACGACACCGCCTTTTATACGGCCATGTGGGAGAGTGTCGGGCAAACCGGCGTATGGCAGGGCGAGATCTGGGACCGCCGCAAAAACGGGGAGATTTACCCCAAATGGATGGTCATCACGGCGGTCAAGACCGATGAGGGGGTGACGACCCATTACGTCAGTACGCAAACCGACATTACCCAGCGCAAGGCGGCAGAAGAAGAGATCAAGCACCTCGCTTTCTACGACCCGCTGACGCACCTGCCCAACCGGCGGCTCCTGATGGACCGCATGCACCACGCCCTGGCCACCACCCAACGGCTGGAACGCCGGGGCGCGCTCATGTTCATCGACCTGGACAAGTTCAAGACCCTGAACGACACACTGGGCCACGACAAGGGTGATTTGCTGTTGCAACAAGTGGCCCAGCGTCTGGTGGCCTGCGTGCGCGAAGGTGACACCGTCTCCCGGCTGGGCGGCGACGAATTTGTGGTCTTGCTGGAAAATCTGAGCCCCTCCATCGATGAAGCCGCCAGCCAGGCGGAGACCATTGGTGAAAAAGTTCTGGCCTCGCTCAACCAGACCTATGTGCTCGACGGGCACGCCTACCACTGCACCTGCAGCATCGGCGTCACGCTGTTTGGCAACCCCAAGGAGGTCATGTCCGATCTGATGATGCAGGCCGACTTTGCCATGTACCAGGCCAAGTCCAGGGGACGCAACGCCCTGCGCTTTTTTGATCCCGCGATGCAGGCCGCAGTGACCGCCCGTGTTCTTCTGGAAGTGGATTTGCGCGAGGCGGTTCGGGAGAGGCAGTTTGTCCTGCACTACCAGGCCCAGGTCGATGGCGAAGGGCTGCTGGTCGGAGCGGAAGCCCTGGTGCGCTGGCAGCATGGGCAACGCGGCATGGTGCCGCCCACCGAGTTCATTCCCCTGGCCGAGGAAACCGGCCTGATTTTGCCCCTGGGCCACTGGGTGCTGGAAACCGCCTGCCGACAGCTGGCGCGGTGGGCTCTGCATCCCGCCATGGCCCACCTCATGGTCGCGGTGAATATCAGTGCCCACCAGTTCCGGCAACTCGACTTCGTGGGTGAGGTGCTGGCCGTGCTGAAAACCACAGGAGCCAACCCCCAAAGGCTCAAGCTGGAGCTGACGGAGAGCCTGCTGGTGGCGGATGTGGACGATGTGATTGCCAAAATGCACGCCCTGAAGCGGGCCGGTGTGGGCTTCTCGCTGGACGACTTTGGCACCGGCTATTCCTCCCTCTCCTACCTGAACCAGCTGCCTTTGGACCAGATCAAAATCGACCGCTCCTTTGTGGTGGACATCGAGTCGAACGACGGTGCGGTTGTCATCTGTGCCGCCACCATCAGCCTGGCCCACAGCCTGAAGCTCAAAGTGGTCGCCGAAGGCGTGGAGACCGAGGCGCAGCGCTACTTTCTGAACACGGTGCACCACTGCGATTTCATGCAAGGTTATCTGTTCAGCCGCCCGCTGCCGCTGGAGGCGTTTGAAGCATTGGCGATGCCGGCTGCGGATGCACAAGCAGTGGGGCAGCCCTTCGGCGCGCGGGTGTCCACTTTGGGTCGGGTCCGCTCCGCCAAGCCGCGCACCAACACCGCGCCCTTACGCCCCGCCCCCCTCACTCTTGCGGTCCAGCTCCCGCAGCCGCCGCAGCTTCTCGGCGATGCGAATCTCCAGGCCCCGCTCTACGGGGCGGTAAAAACCGGGTGAGGCCATGCCGTCGGGCAGGTAGCGTTCGCCCGCGGCAAAGCCGCCTTCCTCGTCGTGGGCGTAGCGGTAGCCTTTGCCGTAGTCCAGCTGCTTCATCAGCTTGGTGGGCGCATTGCGCAGGTGCATGGGCACGGGGCGGGTGCCGTCTTTTTTGATGAAAGCTTTGGCTTCGTTGAAGGCTTTGTAGACGGCGTTGGACTTGGCCGCCACGGCCAGGTACACCACACACTCGGCCAGGGCCAATTCGCCTTCGGGCGAGCCCAGGCGCTCGTAGACCTCGGCGGCATCCAGCGCCAGGCGCAGCGCGCGCGGGTCGGCCAGGCCGATGTCTTCGGTGGCCATGCGAACCAGGCGCCGGGCCATGTAGCGGGGGTCGGCCCCGCCATCGAGCATGCGCATCAGCCAGTACAGGGCGGCGTCGGGGTCGCTGCCGCGCACACTTTTGTGCAGGGCCGAGATGGTGTCGTAAAACTGCTCGCCACCCTTGTCGTAGCGGCGCATGCGCTCGCCCAAAACCTTGAGCAGCCACACGTCGCTGATCTCGCCCACTTTTTCCTGCTGCGCCGCCACCACCAGGGTTTCCAGCGTGTTCAGCAAGCGCCGGGCATCGCCATCGGCGTAGGCGACAAGGCGATCGACTGCTATGCTTTCGATAGCTGGCTGCGCTGTATCTGCAAGGGCTCTGGCTATGATTTGCTTAAGATCATCCTCCGCCAGCGGCTGCAGCACATACACGGCCGCCCGCGACAAGAGCGCAGAGTTGACTTCAAACGACGGATTCTCGGTGGTGGCGCCGATGAAGGTGAACAGGCCACTCTCCACATGGGCCAAAAAAGCATCCTGCTGGCTTTTGTTGAAGCGGTGCACCTCGTCCACAAACACGATGGTGCGGCGCGGCTCCAGCCCCTCGCGTGCGGCCAGGGCCTGCTCCACCGCCTCGCGGATGTCCTTCACCCCGCCCAGCACCGCGCTGATGCTGATGAACTGGGCGTCAAACGCGCTGGCCATCAGCCGCGCAATGGTGGTCTTGCCGGTGCCCGGCGGCCCCCAGAGAATGCAGCTGTGCGGTTGGCCGGATTCAAAAGCCAGGCGCAGCGCCATGCCTTCGCCCAGCAGGTGCTGCTGGCCAATGACTTCGGCCAGGGTACGGGGGCGCAGGCGCTCGGCCAGCGGCTGGTGGGAGGCAGCAGGGGTCATCAGCGGCGGCGGCGCAATTACTGCCGGATCACGTCCGCACCCTGCGGCGGTTTGAACTGGAAGTGGGCGGCGTCCAGCGGCGCATTGGCCTGAAAGGCGCTAAACCGCATGGTGGACTTTTGGCCAAAGCTGTCCAGCATCTCCAGCACCGCCAAAGCACCGTCCTTGAAGCCGACCCGCACGCTTTGCAGCGAACTGTCCTTGGCCTTGGGTGTGGCCAGCACCCACTGCAGGCCGTCCTGGTCGGGCGCATCGGTCAGCGTGAAGTCGGCCTGCAAAGCGCGCAGATCGGGCGCGGCGGCGATCAGGGCCGCCGGTGTGGAGCCCAAGGCCTGGGCCTGCTTGCGGGCGGTCACCTGGTTCAGGTCCACGTCATACAACCACAGGGTCTGGCCGTCGGCCACGATGCTTTGCTCAAACGGCTTTTTGTAGACAAACCTGAACCGGCTGGGCCGGGAAAACTCGAAGGTTCCGCTAGAGGTTTTGGCCCGTGGCACTTGCCCGTCTTTGGCGGGTGAGGTCACCACCTGGGTGAAGTCGGCATGGCCGGTTTTTACGGTCTTGACAAAGTTTTCAAGGTCATTTAGGCCTGTAGCCCCCGCAGATACTGCGCAAGCAGCTAGCAAAATAATAGCAATCAATCGGTTTTTCATTACAGCGTCCATCCGCAAAGGGTTTGTCACTCGGCGCGCGCAGGCACCAGAATTTCCCGCTGGCCGCTGCCACTCATGGCGCTGACCAGTCCGGCTTTCTCCATGTCCTCCACCAGACGGGCGGCGCGGTTGTAGCCAATCTTCAGATGCCGCTGCACCAGGGAAATGCTGGCCTTGCGGTTCTTTAAAACCACCTCCACCGCCTGGTCGTACATGGGGTCTTTCTCACCTCCACCACTGCCAGCTTCTCCGCCTTCGCCGTCTTCACCGTCCACGGTGCCGCCTTCCAGCACACCTTCCACGTAGTCGGGCTCGCCCTGGGTCTTCAGGTAACTGACCACGCGGTGCACCTCTTCGTCGCTGACAAAGGCGCCATGCACCCGGGTCGGCATGCCGCTGCCGGGCATGTAGAGCATGTCGCCCAGGCCGAGCAGGGCTTCGGCGCCCATCTGGTCCAGGATGGTGCGGCTGTCGATCTTGCTGCTGACCTTGAAGGAAATGCGGGTGGGAATATTGGCCTTGATCAGGCCGGTGATCACGTCCACGCTGGGGCGCTGGGTGGCCAAAATCAGGTGGATGCCGGCCGCGCGGGCTTTTTGCGCCAGCCGGGCGATCAGCTCCTCGATCTTCTTGCCCACCACCATCATCAAATCGGCCAGCTCGTCGATCACCACCACAATGTGCGGCAGGCGCTGCAAGGGCTCCGGCGCCTCGGGTGTGAGGCTGAACGGGTTGTAAATGAACTCCTCGCGCGCCGCAGCGTCGTCGATCTTGGCGTTGTAGCCCGCCAGATTGCGCACGCCCATCTTGCTCAGCAGCTTGTAGCGGCGCTCCATCTCGGCCACGCACCAGGTCAGGCCGTGGGCGGCCTGGCGCATGTCGGTCACCACCGGCGCCAGCAAATGGGGAATGCCCTCGTACACCGACATTTCCAGCATCTTGGGGTCGATCATCAAGAGGCGCACATCGCGCGCCTCGGCCTTGTACAAGATGCTCAAGATCATGGCATTGATCCCCACCGACTTGCCCGAACCGGTGGTTCCGGCCACCAACACGTGCGGCATCTTGGCCAGATCGGCCACCACCGGGTTGCCGATGATGTCCTTGCCCAGGCCCATGGTGAGCAGGGATTTGGCCTCGTGGTAGACCTGCGAGCCCAAGATTTCGGACAGGGTGATGGACTGGCGCTTGGCGTTGGGCAGCTCCAGCGCCATGTAGTTCTTGCCCGGAATGGTTTCCACCACGCGAATGGACACCAGACTCAGGGAGCGCGCCAAATCCTTGGCCAGGCCCACAATCTGCGAGCCTTTGACGCCCGTGGCCGGCTCGATTTCGTAGCGGGTGATCACCGGGCCGGGCGAGGCCAGCACCACGCGCACCTCCACGCCAAAGTCCTTGAGCTTTTTCTCGATCATGCGGCTGGTCATCTCCAGCGTCTCGGGGGCCACGGTTTCCTGGCGCAAGAGCGCGCCATCCAGCAGGGCCACCTGGGGCAATTTGCTGTCGGGCATGTCGGTGAACAGCGGTTTTTGCCGTTCCTTGGCCACACGCGTGCTGGGCGGCAGCTCGATGCGCACCGGCTCGATCACCACCGGCTTGGGGGGGTGCACCGCAATTTCTTCGTATTCTTCCAGCAAAATTTCTTCGCGCTCGCGGGCGGCCTGCTGCCCCAGCACCTTGTCTTGCGCCATTTCGCGCTGTTCGCGCCGCGACTCGATCCTGGAATCCACCCAGGCACCGATGTTCTCCGCCAGATGCAACCAGGAGAATTTAAAAGCCAGGGCGGAACCGACAATGCCCAGCACAATCGCCACCAATCCAGCCCCCGAAAACCCCAGCCACTGCACACTCCAGGAACCCGCCAAATAGCCCAACACCCCCCCGCTATGGCCAGGCAAGCGGGCCTCCAGGCTGTACAAGCGGGTCCATTCCAGCGAACCGCTGGCGTACAGCAGCAGCAAAAACCCCAACCAAAAGGCAAATCGGCTGTCCAGACTGTGCCATTTGGCAGAGCCCGCGGCCTGGGCGCCACCGCTGCGCACATCGTCCCCGCGCAAGCGCCTGGCCAACACCGACAACCACACCCGGATGCCCACGGCCACGCACCACCAGACGGAAAAGCCAGCCAAAAAATAACTCAGGTCGGCAAGCCAGGCGCCCAGGCGCCCGGCCCGGTTCAGCACCGGCGCCCCGGTGCCCGACGTGGACCAGGCGGCATCCTGCGGTGAATAACTCAGCAAGGCCAGCAGCCACAGGGCCAGCAGGAAGAAGCCCGCGATCAGCGCCAGCTCGCTGCCGAAACGGCCCATGCCTATGGCGGTGCGTACGGGTGCGGGGGATGAGGAAGAGGGATGGAGGGTATTGAGCGAATATGTCATGCGGCAAACCAGTCGGGCACTAGCTTAACGCAAGCGCCGCCCTTATTCCGTTTTCAGATCAATACGAGAGTAGGCGCACCGACGCAGGCAGTGCTTTAGCACGACAAGGAGGGGCAACGACCTATCGTATTGATATGGAAATGGAATTACGCCGACAGCCACCATGGTGTGTCCACCCACGCGCACTCAGCGCGGCTCAACCCGGCGTTCAATGACGCGCAGCACACCGCTGTCCAAGGTTTCAATAAAGCCCTGCTCTTCAAAGTGCTTCATGACACGGCTGACCATCTCGCGGGAGGCCCCCACCATTTTGGCCAGATCCTGGCGCGAGATTTTTTCGCGGGTCATGCGCTCGCCGCGTTCGTTCGGCACTGCAGCTTCCAGCAGCACATTGGCCACCCGCCCGTACACCCCCATCAGCGCCAGGGAGCCGATTTTTTGTGTCGCGTTGCGCAGGCGCCGCACCAGGCCCCGCATGACGGCGTCCGCAATTGCCGCGTTCTCTTTCAGGCAACGCGAAAAATCCTCCCGTTCCAAGACCAGCACATCGCACGGCAACTCTGCCGACACCGTGGCACTGTGGGGTTCTTCGTCGATGATGCTCATCTCCCCCACGCAGTCGCCCGAGCGCAAAGTGGCCAAAATCACCTCGCGCCCCTGGTTGTCGGTGATCAGCACGCGGGCGCGGCCCGTCAAAAGGATGAACAGAGAATCAGAGTGCCCGCCTTGTGTGACGATGCATTCGCCCCGCTTGAAACGCTTCTTTCCAACGGAGCCCGCCAAGGACTTCGCCTGCTCCGGCGTAAGCATCGCAAACAAGGCCACTCGACGAATCAGATCCAGGTTACTCACCACTGCCATGGCATATTTTCCAGAAGGGCAAAAATAGGTTTCTTACAATCTAGGCTCTTCCAAATGTACACCGCATCACCCCGAGTTTTTGCATAGATAGGTAAACCCAATGTCTCCCACCAAACACGCCAAAGTTCTGATTCTGGGCTCTGGCCCTGCCGGCTACACCGCCGCCGTGTACGCTGCGCGCGCCAACCTCAACCCCGTGCTGGTCACCGGCATGGCCCAAGGCGGCCAGCTCATGACCACCACCGAAGTGGACAACTGGCCCGCCGACGTGCAGGGGGTGCAAGGCCCCGAACTGATGCAGCGTTTTCTGGAGCACGCCGAGCGCTTCCAGACCCAGATCATTTTTGACCACATCAACGCGGTCGATCTGAGCAAGCGCCCCTTTACCCTGAAGGGCGACACCGACGAATACACCTGTGACTCGCTGATCATCGCCACCGGCGCATCGGCCAAGTACCTGGGCCTGCCGTCTGAGTCTGCTTTTATGGGGCGCGGCGTGTCGGGCTGCGCCACCTGCGACGGTTTCTTCTACCGCAATGAAATTTGCTGTGTGGTGGGTGGCGGCAACACGGCGGTGGAAGAGGCGCTGTACCTGTCCAACATCGCCAGC
>Ga0209343_10000684_pt1 | contig 46794 bp, 35 predicted proteins | sample RifCSPlowO2_02_FD_184026 | JGI IMG/M metagenome (GOLD analysis project Ga0209343, IMG submission 184026) | Groundwater microbial communities from Rifle, Colorado - Rifle CSP2_plank lowO2_0.2 (SPAdes) (version 2) | ecosystem: Environmental > Aquatic > Deep subsurface > Groundwater | place...
GCTGCTGCCCACGGCCGCCGCGCATTTCGTGCTGGGCAACCTGGCGCAAAGCGCCAACAATGCGGGCAAGGCCATCGAGCATTTCAGGCTGGCGGCCGCTTCGGATTCGGACATCGGCAAGCGTGCCGGTGCTTCGCTGGCGCGCCTCGATCTGCCGCGCAATCCCGGCAACTACCTCAGGGTCAATGCGGTGGCGGACGGCAACGGCAATCTCGGCCTGCGGGTCACCAACCGCAGCCCGTTTGCATTGCGCAATGTGCGTGTTGCCGGCGCAGTGCTGAAGACCGATTTCCACCGCGAGTATGTGCTGCCCGGAAGCCTGCCTGCAGGCAAGTCGGCGGTGGTGGCGATGGGCGTCAATCTGGCGGACTTCAGCGGCGGCCTGGGCCGGGTCAGCGGCCAGGTACGCAGCGCGGATATCGCCGAATGAGGCACCCGCGCTAGACCAGCCCGGTCATCAACTGCACCGTCACCGTGTCGCCGGCGCCGACTGTTCCGCGTTCGTGTTCCAGCACGATGAAGCAGTCGGCTTCCGCCATCGAGCGCAGCACGCCCGAGCCTTGGGCGCCTGTGGGGCGCACGCACCACTCGCCGTTGTCCTGGAACAGGATGCCGCGCTGGAATTCGGTGCGGCCGGGGCCTTTTTTCATCGGCTCGGTGCAGCGCGCGGGAAAGGCGGGGACGGGCTTGACCGGAGCGACCCCGGCCAGTTTGAGGATGGCCGGCAGGACGAACTGGTAGAAGGTCACCATCACCGCCACCGGGTTGCCGGGCAGGCCGAACAGCCAGGCGCCGGGACGCTCGGGACCGTCGGGTTGAATGCGGCCGAAGGCCATCGGCCGACCGGGCTTCATGGCGATTTTCCAGAAGGCGACTTCGCCCAGCTGGGCCATCAAGCGCTTGATGAAGTCGGCTTCGCCGACCGAGACGCCGCCGCTGGTGATGATCGCATCGGCGCAGCCGGCGGCTTCGCGGAAGGCCGCTTCGAGCGCGGCGGGATCGTCCCTGACCACGCCCATGTCGATGACTTCGCAGCCGAGGCGCGTGAGCATGCCCCACAGCGTGTAGCGGTTGCTGTCGTATACCGCGCCTTCAGCCAGCGGCGTGCCGATCGAACACAGCTCGTCGCCGGTGGAGAACAGCGCGACGCGCACCCGACGGCGCACCGAAACCTCGCCGATGCCGAGCGAGGCGATGATGCCGATCTCGGCCGGGCGCAGCTTCTTGCCGGCCGGGATGGCCGGCCGGCCGGCCTGCAGGTCTTCGCCGGCGCGGCGGGGATTCTGCTCGCGACGCTGACCGGGCGGAATGATCACGGCATCGCCCTCGACCCGCACCACTTCCTGGATCGCCACGCAGTCGACGCCTGGCGGCAGCACCGCGCCGGTCATGATCCGCACCGTCTCGCCAGCGCCGACTATGCCGGCGAAGGCGCGGCCGGCGAAGGCGGTGCCGATGTTCTTCAGCCGGGTTTCGCCGCTGGCGGCGAGATCGCAGGAGCGCAACGCCCAGCCGTCCATCGCCGAGTTGTCATGACTCGGCACGTCGATCGGGGAGATGACGTCGTCGGCCAGGACGCGATCCAGCGCCTGGCGCACGAAGATGCGTTCATGGCCGCCGACGGGGCTCAACAAATCGAGGATCAGTTCGCGGGCGCGATCGACGTGCAGCGAATTCGGGTCGTAGTTGTCGGCGCAGGACAGGGTCTGGAGTATCGAAGTCATGGTGTGGAAGCGAACAGCGAACGCTTGAAGGGGCGGGATCAGCCGCCGATGTAGGACATTTCTATCTTGCCGCCGGGAAGGGAGGTGGCGGCGGTGCGGATCTCGGAATAGCGGTCGTCGCGCCCGCGCCAGACCGCGGCGATTTCGCGGCGCAGGGCCTCGTCGCCGTTGCCATGACGCAGCAGCGCACGCAGATCGTGGCCGGACTGGGCGAACAGGCAGGTGTAGAGCTGGCCTTCGGTGGATAGCCGGATGCGCGTGCAGCTGGAACAGAAAGCCTGGGTCACGGAGGAAATCACGCCGACCTCGCCGCCGCCATCCGTGTAGCGCCAGCGCTCGGCGACTTCGCCGGGGTAGTTGGCATCGATCGCTTCGAGCGGAAATTCCTGGCCGATGCGGGCCACCACGTCGGCCGAAGGCAGTACCTCGTCCATGCACCAGCCGTTCGAGCTGCCGACGTCCATGTACTCGATGAAGCGCAGGATGTGACGGCTGTGGCGGAAGTGACGTGCCAGCGGCAGGATCTGGTCGTCGTTGCTGCCGCGCTTGACCACGCAATTGATCTTGATCGGCGCCAGGCCGACTTCCGCCGCCGCTTCGATGCCGTCAAGCACATCGCCGACCGCGTAATCGACGTCGTTCATGCGCTTGAATGCTGCGTCGTCGATGCCGTCGAGGCTGACCGTGACGCGATGCAATCCGGCATCCTTGAGCGCCCGCGCCTTTTTCCTCAGCAGCGAGCCGTTGGTGGTCAGGGTCAGCTCGACCGGCAGCTTCGCCAACTGCTCGATCAGGTTTTCGATGTGCTTGCGCAACAGCGGTTCGCCACCGGTGATGCGGATTTTTTCAACGCCCTGGTCGACGAAGACGCGCGCGACGCGAACGATCTCTTCGAAGGACAGCAGCTTGCTGCGCGGCAGGAAGGCGTAGTCGTCGCCGAACACCTCCTTGGGCATGCAATACACGCAGCGGAAATTGCAGCGGTCGGTGACCGAAATGCGCAGGTCGCGCACGCGCCGGCCGCGCAGGTCCACCAGGGCGCCTTCGGGCGGGGCGACGAGGTCGCGGCCTGGCGGCAGCGTGGCTCTGACGGTTCTGACGATGGGGATGATGCGTGCTTTCATGGGATTTCGGACTATAAGCCGGCCGCGCTGGCGAGACAATAGCTGTTGGGGGGGGGCGATCCGGCCAGTGCGGCAACATGGTCTTGCACATCGATGGATTCCCCAGGGAATTTGCTTACACGCCTGACCCATCATCTGACCTGAAACATTCAAAATCGTTTTTTTACCACCGGAAAGGAAAATGGAAATGAAGATCCGTCAACTGATTGCCGCCTCGCTGTTGTCGCTTGGCGCCTGCGTCGCGTTTGCCCAGCCCCCCGGCTCCGGGCTCAGCGCCGAAGAAAAGGAACAGCGTTGCCAGGCCAATCCCGAGAAATGTGCGCAGATCAAGGAGAGGGCCGAGAAACGGCGGGAAGGGAACCAGGCCCGGCGCGAAGAGTTCAAGAAAAGGTGTGACGCCGATCCCAAGGCCTGCGAAGAAAAGAAGGCGCAGATCAGGGAGAAGCTCGAAGAACGCCGCGAAAAGCGCGAGGAGCGGCACGAGGTGATGAAGGAGCGCATGCAGAACGCGCCGCGCCCGCCGGCCAGGTAGGCGGTCAAACAGGGGTCAGGCGAGCAGCGAAGCGAGGTCGAAGCCGGCGGCGAGTCCCACCATCTGCAACTGGTTCTGGCTCGACGGCGGGCGCTGGAGGGTAGGCACCAGCCTGCCCGGCGGCATGGTGCTGGCGAGCGTTCCCGGGGTGTCGATCGTTCTCGGTACCGAGCGACCGTATGAAATGAACACGTACGTGGTGGAGCGCTACGGCGGCTGGCGTACTCGGCATCATCGGCATGGACAGTGGCGCCACCATGACGACGACTGATCCGCGGGCGCGACCCCCGTTGGGAACCGCGTCCGGCCCGCTGTCGCCGCGGGCGGACAGCACACACCGGCCGCTTCAAGCGTCTGGCGCGGGTCCGGCGCGCGCGCAAGCAAATCACGGCACCGCCCGGCGATCACCGCCACCCACCAGGAGCTAAATCATGGACAGAAAATATCGGCTATTGCTGCGAGGACGCGACAGTCCCGGCGCCACGCTGCAACAGACTTACGACGCAGAAGATTGCGTCGACGTGCGCGACCTGACCACGCGGGTGACCCTGCACCTTCGCGCCCACGAGCTTTCGCCTTATCGGCATACCCTTGTCCTGGATGGGTTGGAGTACCAGATTCTCAATGTGATCAGACACTATTGAGACGCTTCGGCTTCGATCGACGGGCGTTGCGATCTCCAGCGCTTCGCCGCGGCGGACCGCCTGGCCGGCCGCCGTGCGAGCGGGTCGCGGCCGATCCGGTGTTTCAGGCGCCCAATTCCAGCGCCTTGCGCAACTCCGTCTCACGCGCCCTGGCCGTTTCGATGTCGGCCCGCTTGACGTGGCCGTAGCCGCGTATCCGTTGCGGCAGCGTCGCGAGTTCCAGGAGGACAGGGAGCGTCCTGACGTCGAGCCGAGGCAGGACCGCGTCGATCATTCGCGCGTAGTCCGCCGCAAGCTGGCGTTCGCCGCGGCGTTCGTTGCTGTAGCCGAAGATATCGAGCCAGGTGCCGCGCCAGCGCCTGGCGCGGGCCAGCAGCCTCAGCACGGGCAGCAGCCAGGGGCCGTAACTGCGTTTGCGCGCCACGCCGTTGGCATCGAGCCGGGCCAGCAGCGGCGGGGCGAGATGGAACCGGAGGCGGTAATCGCCTTCGAAGGCGGCGGCCAGGGCCTTGTCGAAGCTGCCGTCGGTGTACAGGCGAGCCACTTCGTACTCGTCCTTGCTGGCCAGCAGCTTGGCGTAGTTCTGCGCCACGGCGAGACTCAGCGGCAGCGTCCGGTCATCGCCGGTCAGGGCTCGTTCGGCCTGCATCACGCGCTCGACCAGTTGCCGATAGGACAGCGCATAGGCGGCATCCTGATAGGCCGTGAGATGGTCGCTGCGCGCCGCCATCACTGCAGCCAGGCTGTCATCGGAGGAAGTCTTGCCGCCATCGGTCATGAACTGCGCCAGGGCCGAGGGATCGGCGGCGGCGAGCCGGCCGAGATGGAAGGCCAGGCGGTTCATGTCCACGGCGACGCCATTGAGTTCGATGGCACGTTCGATGGCCGCCAGCGAAACGGGGATCAGGCCCTGCTGCCAGGCGTGGCCCATGAGCAGGATATTGGCGCCCACGCTGTCGCCCAGCAGGCGCGCAGCCAGCGCGTTGGCATCGCAGATGCTGATCTGTTGTGCGCCTGCGGCAAAGCGCATTTTTTCGAGAAGCTCGGCGGCATGCAGGGTCGCATCGGGGTCCCTGACGAAGACGTCGGTGGGGATTTCGTGGCTATTCACCACCAGCCGGGTGCGGCCCCGGCTCAGGGTCTGCAGCGCCGCATCGCTGGCGCCGACTACCATGTCGCAGGCCAGCATCATGTCGGCCTGCTGCGTATCGATGCGTGCCTGGTTCAGCAGGTCGGGGCCTGCCGCCAGGCGCACGAAAGACAGCACGGCGCCGCCTTTCTGGGCGAAACCCATGAAGTCGAGCACCGATGCGCTGTGGCCGTCGAGATGGGCGGCCATGCTGATCAGGGCGCCGACGGTGACGATGCCGGTGCCGCCGACGCCGGTGACCAGAATGTCATAGGGCGCGTCGCACAGATGGATTTCCGGCAAGGGAAGAACGGCGGCGGCGCGCTGCAACTGCTCCAGATTGGCCATCGCGGCGCGGCGCGGCTTGCCGCCGATGACCGAGACGAAGCTCGGACAGAAGCCGTCGACGCAGGAGTAGTCCTGGTTGCACGCGGCCTGGTCGATCATGCGTTTGCGGCCGAGCGGCGTTTCCAGCGGCAGCACCGAGAGGCAGTTCGATTTCTTGCCGCAGTCGCCGCAGCCCTCGCAGACCTCGCTGTTGATGAAAATTCGCCGTGTTACCGGCCCGCGAAGCGGAATCCCCGGTATGCAAAGCCCCGGCGCCAGCGCGGTGCGTCCCTGCGGCAACAGTCCCTTCTTGCGTCGGCGACGCTTTTCGGCGGCGCAGACCTGTTCGTAGATCAGCACCGTGACGCCGGGTACTTCGCGCAGTTGGCGTTGCACGGCGTCGAGTTCGGCGCGGTGATGGAAGCTCGTTCCCCTGGGAAAGTCGCCTTCCTGGCCACGATACTTTTCCGGCGCATCGCTGACGATGACGACGCGCTGCGCACCTTCAGCTTCCACCTGGCGCGCCATTTGCGCCACGCTGATGGCGCCGTCCGGCGGCTGGCCGCCGGTCATCGCCACCGCGTCGTTGTAGAGGATCTTGTAAGTGATGTTGGCCTTGGCGGCGATGGCCTGACGGATGGCGAGAATGCCGGAGTGGAAATAGGTGCCGTCGCCGAGGTTCTGGAACATGTGCCGGCGTTTGCTGAACAGGCTGTGCGCGGCCCAGTCCACGCCTTCGCCGCCCATCTGGATGGCACCGGCGGTGTCGCGCTCCATCCACGAGGCCATGTAGTGGCAGCCGATGCCGGGCGCGGCCACGGAACCTGCGGGGACGCGGGTGGAGGTGTTGTGCGGGCAGCCGGAACAGAAATACGGCACTCGCCTGACCGCGTCGGCCGCGTTGGACAGCACTGCCGGCGCAGTGAAATCGACGACGAGTTGGCGCCGGTCGAGCGCCGGCTTGTGGCCGGCAAGCCAGTTTGCCACCACCGGCATGATCCGCGACGGCCGCAACTCGCCGCTGGCGGCGAGCAGCGCCGCGCCGTGCACATCGGTCTTGCCGATGAGGCGCGGACGCTGAGCCTCGGGCCGGTTGTACAACAGGGTGCGCAACTGCTGCTCCACCACGGCGCCCTTTTCCTCGATCACCAGGACTTCCTTGAGGCCCGCGCAGAATTCGTCGATGCGGCCAGTTTCCAGCGGAAAGCTGAGGCCGACCTTGTAGATGCGCAGGCCCTGGGCATCCAGTTCGGACAGCGCCAGGCCCAGGCGGCGGAAGGTTTCCAGCAGGTCGAAATGCGCCTTGCCGCAGGTGACGATACCGATGTCGGCGGCGGGACTGGGGCAGACCATTTTGTCGATCGTGTTGGTCCGGGCGAAATGGCGTACGGCGTCGAGCTTGGCGGCGAGGCGCAACTCGATGGCCAGGCTGGGCGTGTCGTTGGGACGGTAATGCAGGCCGCCAGGTTGGGCGGCAAAGGCATCGGGCGCGGTGAATCGCGACCGGACGGCATCGAGATCCACCGTCATCGCGCTTTCGACGGTCTCGGAAATTGCCTTGAAGCCGACCCAGGCCCCCGAATAGCGCGACAAGGCCCAGCCGTAGAGGCCGAACTCCAGCATCTCGGCGACGTTGGCCGGATTCACCACGGGCATGCTCCAGGCCTGCATGACGAAGTCGCTTTGGTGCGGCATCGAGGACGAGACGCAGCCGTGGTCGTCGCCGGCCACCACCAGCACGCCGCCGGTCGGCGAGGAGCCGTAGGCATTGCCGTGATGCAGCGCGTCGGCGGCGCAATCGACGCCCGGCCCCTTGCCGTACCAGAGCGCGAAAACGCCGGTCACCGTGCGCTGCGGATCGCTTTCCACCTGCTGGCTGCCGAGCACGGCGGTGGCGCCGGCCTCTTCGTTGATCGCCGGCAGGAAGCGGATGTTGGCGGCCGCCAGTTGTGCGCCGGCGCGCCACAGCGCCAGATCGTAGGCGCCCAGCGGCGAGCCGCGATAACCGCTGATGAAACCCGCCGTGTCGAGTCCGGCCGCGATGTCCAATCGGCGCTGCATCAGCGGCAGGCGCACCAGGGCCTGGGTGCCGGTGAGGAACACCTGGCCTTTGCTCGCCTGCAACGCGTCTTCGAGGCGATAGCCGCCACGGACCGGCGTCATGCCCGCAATGCTGTTCATGGTCTCTCCTCCGATCTGCTGACGTGCAGGATAGCGATGCGATGCCGCTATCGGACCTCACTTTAGACAGTGAGCGCGAGAAAGTGTTACCTTTTGTTCTGTTATTAGGCTATTGATAGAAATGTTTGTTTTTATAAGGTGGAAATAGAGAAATGAACGAACTTGACGGCTACTCGAAAAAGCTCCTGCGCGAACTGCAACTCGACTCGCGCCGCTCGATGCAGGATCTCTCGGCGCGCGTCGGTCTGTCCGGCACGCCCTGCTGGCGTCGCGTCAGGGAGATGGAGGAGAACGGGCTGATCCGCCGCTACACCGTGCTGCTGGATCGCGAGAAGCTCGGGCTGCATGTCTGCTGCCTGGTCAGCGTCAATCTGCTGCGCCATGTCAAGGGAGCCATCGAGGAATTCGAGACGGCGATAGGCGAGTGTCCCGAAGTCATCGAGTGCTTCAGCGCAACCGGCGAGGCGGACTACCTGCTGAAAGTCGTCGCGCCCGATATCAAGGCATTCGACGCATTCCTCAATCGGGTCCTGTTTACCTTGCCGGGGGTTGCCAATGTGCGCACCAGCGTCGTTCTGCGTGAGGTGAAATACGAGACGGCGCTGCCGGTCTGAGGCCGCATGGCGGAGTGGGGCTGGAGTGCCGCAACGGTCGCCGGCCACCATTGAAAAGCACTGTCAGCACTGGGTTTGGCGAGACCGGGTTAGAATGACCGGCCGGCAACGCTGAAGGCAGTTCATGCTCGACTTACGCACCCTGGCGCTCATCAATTTTCTGAGCTACGGTGTCTTTTTTCTGGCCGCCCTGACCGTCTGGCGTCTTGTGCCGCAGGAGCGCAGCCTGCGCGAATGGACCACGGCATCCGGGTTGGCGGCGCTCAGTGCGCTGTTGCTGGGCCTGCGCGGGATCATTCCGGATTTCCTGTCGATCGTCGTGGCCAATTCGGTGCTGGTACTCAGCCTCGGCGTGCTGCACGTCGGCACGCGCAAGCTGCTGGGCGTTGACCGCGGCTATCCCTGGCATTGGTATGCCACCGGCACGATGTTTCTTGCCGCCATCGTGTTTACCTATTTCGCGCCCAGCCTTTCGGCGCGGATCATGGTTGTGTCATTGCTGCTGGTGCCGTTCTTTATCGCCTGCGGCTGGTTGTTCTGGCGTCGTGGCGATGCGCAGATCGGCGTGGTCGACCGATTTACCGCGCTGATGTTCATGGGCGGTGCGGCGCTGTTCCTGGTGAGGATGGCGACGGCGTCCAGCACGGTTGTTTCAGCGGACTACAGGTCGACCCCAAGCTGGATCGTCGCTTCGCCCTATGTCTATTCGATTCTGTTCAACGTCTGGATGTCCGTCATGCTGGCCCTCAAGGTCAGCGCCCGGCTACAGCAGAGGCTGGGAGAGGCGCTCGGTCGCGCCGAAGCGGCGAATCGCGAATTGAACGAAACCCTCGGTTTCAACAAGGCCATCCTGGTCAACTCGCCGCTTCCGATAGGCGTGTATTCAGCCAGCGGTCAATGTGTGCTGGCCAATGACGCCTATGCCCAGTTCGTCGGTGTAACGCGTGAATCTCTGGTGGCGCAGAATTTCCATGACATCGACAGCTGGCGGGAATCCGGCTTGCCGGCTGACTGCCAGAAGACCTTGGCGCAGAACAGCCCGCAACGACGGGAAGTTCACGTCATTAACTCCCTTGGCAAGGAACTGTGGTCCGAATGCCGGATGGTGCCGACCCAGATCAATGGCGAGCAGCACTTGCTGGTCCAGTTCTTTGACCTGACCGAGAACAAGCTGGCCGAACAATCCTTGCTGCGTGGCAAGGAACAGCTTTCCGCCATCCTGAATTCGACCACCGAGAGTATTTTTCAGGTCGATAGCCAGGGCATCATTCTCGCCATCAATGAAATGGCCTGTCGTCGCGTCCACAAAACGCCGCAGGACATGATCGGCAGGTGCGCTTTCGATTTCTTCCCGCCGGAAGTGGAGCCTGGCAGACGTTCGACACTGGCCGAGGTGTTTGCCAGCGGCAAGGGAACGTGCATGGAAGACATGCGCGGCGATCACTTCTTTTCGCTCAATTACTATCCGATCTTTGGCAGCGACGGGGAGGTCGCGTCGGTTGTGGTGTATGCCACGGATATCACCGAGCGGCGACGGCTCGAACAGGGTATCGCGCAGAGCGAGCAGCGCATGGAGCTTGCGCTGGCTGCTGCCAATCTGGGCTTGTGGGACCTGGATATCGGCAGCGGGCGGGTCACCCATAACGCGCGTCTGGTCACCATGCTCGGCTACGAGCCCGACGCCACCGAGATGGATGGCAAGACCCTGCTTTCGCTGATTCATCCGAGCGATGCGCCTGGATTCGGATATGCGCTCCAGGCTCACGTGAAGGGCGCAACGGCGAGTTTCGAAGTCGAGTACCGTGCCCGCCACAAGGATGATCACTGGGTCTGGATCCAGTCGCGCGGCAAGGTGGTGGCGCGGGATGCGGACGGTCGCGCGCTTCGCATGACGGGTACCAATCTGGACATCAGCGAGCGCAAGGCCAGCGAGGCCGTGCTGAAGGCCCGCGAGGAGCGGCTCTCCAAGCTGATCGCCTCGATGCAGGATCTGGTGTTCGTGTTCGATACCGGGGGCGCCGTGATGGAATATTTTCGTCCGCCGCAGGCACGGTGTCCGTCATGGAAGCTGCGGGAAGATGTCATCGGCAAAACCTACACGGAGCTTTTCCCTGCCGATGTGGCCGGCCGGTATGGCCAGGCGATCGCCGAAATAATGATGGAAGGACAGTCGCAGACATTCGAATACTCCGTGTCCGTGAACGGGGTCGACTGCATATTCCATGCGACGCTGAGCCAGTTGGCGGGCGAAGACAGGTATCCGACCGGATTCCTGGCAGTGGTCCACGACATCACCGAGAGGAAGCGGGTGGAGCAGGAACTGCGCATTGCCGCCACCGCCTTCGAAACACGGGAAGGCCTGATGGTCACCGACAGTGAGAGCACCATCCTGCGGGTCAATCGCGCATTCACCGAGTTGACCGGCTACAGCGCCGCGGAAGTGGTGGGCAAGACGCCCGCCCTGCTCAAGTCAGGGCATCACGACGAAGCGTTCTATCGGCAATTGTGGGCCACATTGACGACGCGCAAATTTTGGGATGGGGAGATCTGGGATCGGCGCAAGAATGGCGAGGTATTCCCCGAATGGCTGACGATTTCTGCGGTTTCCGGGCCTGATGGCGAGGTCAGTCATTACGTTGGAATATTTTCGGACATCACGGATCGCAAGTTGGCCGAGGAGCGGATCCACAACCTGGCGTTCTACGACCCGCTTACCCAGTTGCCCAATCGCCGGCTCTTGCTCGATCGCCTGGGTCAGGCGCAGTCGGCAAGCGCGCGTCGCCAGAACCATGGCGCTATCCTGTTTCTCGATCTGGACAATTTCAAGCTGCTCAACGACACCCGTGGCCACGAATCGGGTGACCAGCTGCTGGTCGAGGTGGCGCAGCGGATGATGTCCTGCGTCCGCGCCGAGGATACGGTGGCAAGACTGGGGGGCGACGAGTTCGTGGTGCTGCTGGAGGACCTGGACCGGGATGCGCAAGTCGCCGCGGTCCAGGCAATGGAGGTGGCCGAGAAAATACGGAAGGCGCTCAATCGTTCCTATGAGATTCAGGGCCATAGCCACCACAGCGCAGCCAGTATCGGCGTCAGCCTGTTCAAGGGCACCGAGATTCCGATCAGCGAACTGCTCATGCGCGCGGACAACGCCATGTACCAATCCAAGGCGGCAGGGCGCAACAAGGTGCGCTTGTATGATGCCGGCCTGCCGATTGCGGAAAATTCCTGAACTTCAACGCCAGCTTGCTGCAAGCGATAATATCCATCCGCAAGGTCTGATGCCGGGCACGCTGTAAGGTTTGCCGCAAATACGCGACCAAGTCTCCGCTGAGTTCGCAGGATGGTTCCGCGGTTCCCGCCATGCCACCTTCGCTCACGTCAATTCCGAGGGGATCCAGGATGTCATCGACAACAATCCGCGCCAAGATTCTTGCCGGCTATCTTGCGCTGGCGGCTTTTTCCGTGCTGTTGACCTTGGCCATATATTTTCTCGGCCTGCGCGTCGAGCACGACGTAGCCGACATGCGCGACCACATCCTGCCGCAGCAACGCAGCATCGGCGAGCTGCGCGTAGCCGCGGGGCGGATGGAAACCGCCATGTACGCCTATTACGCGACTACTCTCGACCGGGAAGGCTTTCAGCGCGACTTCGGACTGGGGCGCGACGAGTCCTTGCGGCTTGCGGGGCAGTTGGCGCAAACCGCGCATGCCGGCAAGGAATTGGCGACTCAGTTAAAGGCGCTGGCGGACGACGGCGCGGCGCTGGACGCAATCCTCGCCAAGGAAAACGTGGATTGGGATGCCGCGCGTGCCCTGCTGGCCAAGGCCGGCAGCGACCGCACCGTGGCGCATCGGACGCTGGACGGCGTATTGGCAGAGGTCGAGCGTTCCGTGGGGACGTCGACCGATACGGTATTTCAGCAAGTGTCCTGGCTGACGCGGGGTGCCCTTGCATTCCTTCTGCTGACGGCCATCACCGTGGTGGTGGTATGGCGTTTCGTCGCTGCCGGGATCGTCGGGCCGATCAATCGGTTGGCGGATTTCGCCCAGCGGGTCGAGCGCGAAGCCGATCTGCGCGGGGCCGCACCGGTTTCCTCCGGGGATGAAATCGGTCGCACTGCGGAAGCGTTCAACGCCATGCTGGGCCGCATTCGCGGCGTGGTCGGATCGGCGGCCGGAGCAGCCGACTCGGTGGCGGGGGCGGCGGGCGAACTGGACGGCATCATGCACGGCGCCCGCGACAGCGTTTCATCACAATTGGGGCGGGTGCGCCAGCTCGAACAGGCGATCGACGACATGAACGCGCAATTGGCGGCGGTGGCGGCGACCACCGGAACCGCGGCCGGCAAAGCAGCCAACGCCGCCGACGAAGCCGACCAGGGACGTGGCCAGCTGGCCGATACCGTGCGCAGAATCCAGCAGTTGGCGCACAGCGTCGAGCAGTCCGCTGGCGTGATCGGGCGCCTGGAGCAGCAGACGATCAGCATCGGCAGCCTGACCGGCACCATCAAGGAGATTGCCGACCAGACCAACCTGCTGGCGCTCAACGCGGCGATCGAGGCTGCCCGTGCCGGCGAGGCGGGGCGCGGCTTCGCCGTGGTGGCGGACGAGGTGCGCAAGCTTTCGCAGAAGACCCAGGGTGCCACCGAGGAGATCGACCGCACGATTTCCGATGTAGTCGGCAGCGTACAGGCGATTGTTGCCCTGATGGCCAGCAACCGGGCCGATGCCGCCAGTTGTGCCGAAGAATCCGAAACCACCGGGCAGCGCCTGGAGACGGTCATCGGCGTGATGGGCGAGATTCGGGCGGACAGCCGGCGCATCGCCGAGACCACCGAGAACAGCCATCGCCTGGCGCAGAGCATCAGTGCGCGAGTGGCGGAAGTGGCTGCACTTGCCAACGAAGTCGATGCCGGCATCGGGCGCTCGGCGGTGCAGGCGGAGCAGTTGGCGGCCGATGCCGGAGGGCTGCGCGGCCAGGTGCAACAGTTCCGATATTAGCTTGGCAGCCTCGACTGCAAACAACAGGAAGGAATCTGTAAGGATTGCCGGTCCGGCGCGACAATATCGCAGGAGCCGATCCGGTTCCGCTTCCAATTGAGCTTACCCAACGCATCACCACAACAGGAGACCACCATGAACGATCAGCGCAGCGTAATTCAGAACACCATCCAGGCTTCCATCGCCGGTCTGATGGCTTTGGGCATTGCCGCGACGGCGGGTTCCGCCTTTGCCGCGGACGATGCCAAGGCCAAGGAAAAATGCTTCGGCATCGCCGAGGCCGGCAAGAACGACTGCGGCGGGACTTCCAGCAAGCATGCGTGCGCCGGGCAATCGAAGGTGAATAAGGATCCGGATTCCTTCAAGTTCGTCGCCAAGGGCAGCTGCGAGAAAATGGGCGGCAAGCTGTCGGCGGCGACGGCGCCGAAGATGGACAAGAAGTCCTGAACAGTGGCTGCTTGCGATCCAGTGAGCAGCTTGCCAGCGCAGGCCGGGATCGGCCTGCGCGCCCAGCATTACGCTGAAGTTCTTGCCGACTGGCCGGCGCTTGGCTGGTTGGAGGTGCATAGCGAGAACTTCTTCTTTCCCGGTGGGGAGGCGTTGCGCGTGCTGGATGCGGTGCGCCAGCGCTATCCCGTGAGCCTGCACGGCGTGGGTCTGTCGCTGGGTTCGAGCGACGAGCTCAATCGGGGTCATTTGCACAAGCTGAAGGCCCTGGTCGAGCGCGTACAGCCGGCTGCGGTATCCGAACACTTGTGCTGGTCCTCGATCGGCGGCCGCTATCTCAACGACTTGCTGCCCTTGCCGTACAGCGAAGAAGCGCTGGCCGGGGTCTGCGACAGAATCCGTCAGGCGCAGGATTTCCTGGGGCGCCGCATCATGATCGAGAACGTATCCAGCTATGTGCGCTTCAAGGGCGAGGTCATGCCGGAATGGGAATTCCTGGCGGAAGTGGCACGCCGCAGCGATTGCGACATCCTGCTCGACGTGAACAACATTTTCGTCAGCGCGGCCAACCACGGCTTTGCCGCGCTGGACTATCTGCAGGCGATTCCGGGCGAGCGGATCGGCGAAATCCACCTGGCCGGCCACGAGGTTGACGAGGGCGAGCCGGCGGACGAGGATTTTCTGGTGGACACCCATTCGCGGCCGGTGGCGGATGCGGTGTGGACGCTGTATGTCGACGCCTTGACTCGCTTCGGCCGGAAGCCGACGCTGATCGAGTGGGACAACGACATTCCGGCGCTGTCGGTCCTGCTGGGTGAAGCCGGCAAGGCCCAGGCATTGCTCGACGGCTATCGGGAGTCATGCGATGTACTCGCTGCCTGAAATCCAGTCCCGCTTCTACGCGGCGATGATGGCGGCAGCCGATCCCGCCGAAACAGCCGTGCTGGAGGTGATGGAAGAAGATGCCCGACGTGGGCAGCGGCGCCTGGCCGCCTATCGCCGCGGTATTTTCGGCAATTTGTGCAATGCCCTCGTCACCAGTTATCCGGTCGTCGTCAACATCGTCGGCCTGCCGTTTTTTCGCGAGGCCGCGCGTCTTTACATACTCTCGAATCCCAGCCGCAGCGGCGACCTGAACGATTATGGGGAAGGCTTCGCCGGATTTATCGGCGACTATCCGCACGCCCGCGAACTACCCTATCTGGCAGACGTGGCGCGACTGGATTGGTTGGTGCAGGCGACGCTCAATGCCGGCGAGCGGAGGTCGACGGATCTGTCGGTTCTTGCCGCGATCCCTGCCCGGCGCTATGCCGACCTGGTATTCGAGCTCGATCCGGCGCATGCGCGTCTGGATTCGGACTGGCCGCTGCACGATATCTGGCGGGTCAATCAGCCGGCTTATGCCGGCGCCATGCAGGTGGATTTCTCGCGCGGCGGCCGGGTCTTGGTGCGGCGCGTACACGCTGTTGCCAGGGTTGAGGCCTTGGGCGTGGCCGAGGCGGTTTTCCTCGATGCCCTGGCGCGCAGAATGCCGTTGGCCGTCGCGGCGGCGGAGGCATTGCGACAGGATGGCGGATTCGAGTTCGGCGCAAAATTGCAGGACTGGATCACATCCGGCTTGCTATGCAAGGCCCTGCTTGAGCCGCGAGCGGAGCCCGTCGAATGAGCATCGCGGCGCGAACGAGATTGCATGGGCTGATGCAGCGCGCGGGAACCCTCGTCGCGCTGGTCGAGGCCTGGCTGACGCCGGTTTTCGATCTCGCCATCCGGCTCTATGTGGCGAGCGTGTTTTTCCGCTCGGGATGGCTCAAGATATCCGATTGGGACTCCACCCTGGTGCTGTTCGAGAACGAATACCAGGTGCCGCTGCTGTCGCCGAATATGGCGGCCATCCTGGGCGCCGGCGGCGAATTGGCGTTGCCCGTACTGCTGGCATTGGGATTGGCCGGGCGTTTTGGTGCCGCGGGATTGTTCGTGGTCAACCTGGTGGCCGTGCTGTCTTATCCCGACTTGTCGGACCTGGGGCGCGCGGACCATTTGTTGTGGGGCGTCCTGCTGCTGGTCACCCTGCTGCATGGCCCCGGCCGGATTTCCCTGGATTTCTGGCTGAAGCGGCGCTTGGCTGCTGGCACGATCGCTTGACGTTGCGCGCGACGTCGATCGCGTGAAATGGAAACGACATAGAATTGCTGCATGAATGCGCTCCTCAAATGGTTGGTGTCGGCGCCGCGCCTGCTTTTGGTGGTGTACCTGACGGTTTTCGGCCTCGGTCTGGCGCTGTCATGGCGCATTTGTCACCTCGGCCAGGAGGTAATGTCCACCACCGCGCCCTTGAGCCGGGAAAAGCTGCCGCTGCTGAAGACCATTTCCTATCTCAAGCTCAGCGTCACCAGCATCGAGCCGACGCTTTACGAGTACTACGCGACGACTGATCGCGAGACCTACCTGACGCGCGCCGAGGAGAACCGCTCGCGCATCAAGATGTCCTGGGACCGGATTCGTCCTGGCTTTGCCGGTCACCCGGCATTGACTCAGTTCGATACCTGCTATGGCGACATCCAGGGCATCGCGGTCGATCTTGACCATATCCTGGGCGCTTCCAGCGTCGATTGGGACGCGGCGCGCGCCGCGCTGAAGAAGCTGAGCGTAGAAAGCCGGCGCATCGAAGGCATTCTCGATCAACTGGTAGACGTCGTTCAGAGCGACGTGATCAGCGGCGGCGAGCGCGCCGACAGCGGCGTCAGCGAAATTGTCCAGTTGGTGGTCGCCTACAGCCTGGCCATTTTTCTCGGTGCGCTGTTTGTCGGCCTTGCGCTCGACGCGCGGCGCCGGGCGGAACTGCGCCTGATCGAGTTGGCGCGACACGATCCGGTCACCGGCCTGCCCAACCGGCTGATGTTCCAGGAGATGATGAATCGGCATCGGACCACGCCCTTCGGCCTCCTCCTGTTCGGCATCGACCAATTCAAGCGGGTACTCGGCGGCCTCGGGCTTGGCGCCGGCGACGAACTGCTGAAAGCGGTCGCCCGGCGCATCGAGAGCGCGCTGCCCGCCATGGATTTTGCGGGATGCAGGGTGTTTCGCTTCGAAGGAGTCGAGTTCGGCGTGATCCTGCCGCAGACCGAAGACAACGAGGAACTGGTCCGCGTGGCGCGCGCGGTGCATGAGGCGATGGAGCAGCCCTTCGTCGTCGAGCGGCGCGATATGTTTGTCAATCTCAACTGCGGCGCCGCGCTGTATCCGCGCGACAGCGGCGATGGCATTACCCTGGTGCGCAATGCCGGCGCGGCCATGCAGGCCAGCCGCGAACAGAACCGCAACCGCTTCCGGGTCTACGACAAGACCATGAGCGACCTGGCACTGGAACGTCTGGCGCTGGAAAACGATCTGCGAAGGGCGATCGAGAACGGTGAGCTGGCGTTGCACTACCAGCCCCAGGTTTCCCTCGAATCGGGCGCGGTGTTGGGTGTCGAGGCCTTGCTGCGCTGGCGGCGCAACGGCGAAATGGTGTCGCCCGCCGTATTCATTCCGCATGCTGAGACCTCCGGCCTGATCATACCGATCGGCCTCTGGGTGCTGCGGCAGGCCTGCCTGCAGGCCAAGGCTTGGCAGGATGCCGGTTTGCCGCCGCTGATCATGGCCGTGAATATTTCGCCGCGGCAGTTCCTGCAGGAAGATTTCGTGGCCACAGTGGCCGAGGTGCTCGAATCGACCGGTCTCGCTGCGGAAAACCTGGAGCTGGAAGTCACCGAGGGCGCCGCGGTACAGGACGTCGAGCATGCGATAAGAACCCTGACCGCACTCAAGCACCTGGGGGTCCATCTGTCGATCGACGACTTCGGCACCGGCTATTCGAGCCTGTCGTATCTGAAGCGCTTCACCGTCGACAAGCTCAAGGTCGATCAGTCCTTCGTGCGCCAGATGAGCGACAGCGAACGCGACGGCGCGATCGTCGCGGCTGTGGTCGAACTGGGCCATCAACTGGGGCTCAAGGTCATTGCCGAGGGGGTGGAAACCGTCGGCCAGTTGCGCCAGCTGATCGGTCTCGGCTGCGACGAAATGCAGGGCTACTATTTCGGCAGGCCGGTTGTACCGGCGCAACTGGAGGAGCTGTTGCGCAGCGGGAAGCGCCTTGATCCGGCCGCAGCCGGGTCGGGCTGACTCAGGCGCTCAATGGATCTCGCGGGTTTCGAGGAACTTCACGTCCGGGTGGCGTTCCTGGGTCATCGACAGATTGACCCGGTTGGGCGCCAGATAGACGTAATCCCCGGCGCCGTCCAGCGCCACATTGACGCCTGATTTGTCGGCCAGGGCGCGAATCGCCTGATCGTCGCCGCGCAGCCAGCGCGCCGTGGCGACCGGGTAGGGCTCGAACATGACGTCGACCCCATACTCGAATTCCAGACGATGGGCGACCACGTCGAACTGCAGCGTGCCCACTGCGCCGAGAATCAGGTCGTTGCTGTGGATCGGCCGGAACAGCTGGGTGGCGCCTTCTTCCGCGAGCTGCTGCAGGCCTTTCTGCAACTGCTTCATTTTCATCGGATTGCGGATCTGGGCGCGGCGGAAGTGTTCCGGGGCGAAGCAGGGGATGCCGGTGAATTTGAGATCCTCGCCTTCGCTGAAGGCGTCGCCGAGCAAGACCGTGCCGTGGTTGGGGATGCCGAGGATATCGCCTGGCCAGGCTTCGTCGGTGGTGTTGCGGTCCTGCGCCATGAAGGTGATCGCGTTGTTGACCGCCAGGGTTTTGCCGGTCGAGCGCTGGCGCAGCTTGATGCCGCGTTCGAACTTGCCCGAGCAGACGCGGACGAAGGCGATGCGGTCGCGGTGCTTGGGGTCCATGTTGGCCTGGATCTTGAAGACGAAGCCGGAGAACTTCGGCTCGCCGGGCTGCACCAGGCGCGATTCGGTCGCCCGCGGCTGCGGCGGCGGCGACAGCTCGACCACCGCGTCGAGCAGGGACTGCACGCCGAAGTTGTTGATCGCCGAGCCGAAATACACCGGCGTCTGCTTGCCAGCGAGATAAGCGTCGCGGTCAAAGGCGTGCGAGGCGCCGCGCACCAGTTCCACTTCCATGCGCAACTCTTCGGCCTGGTCCGGAATCAATTCGTCGAGCCGCGGGTTGGCGAGTCCTTCGATGATTTCCGAAGTGCCTTTCTCCGCCTGGGGATCGAAGAAGTAGATGATGTCGTCGTAGAGGTGGTAGACGCCGCGAAAGCGCTTGCCCATGCTGATCGGCCAGGTCATTGGCGCGCACTGGATGTCGAGCACGGCTTCGATCTCGTCGAGCAGTTCGATCGGCGGTCGGCCCTCGCGGTCGAGCTTGTTGATGAAGGTCAGGATCGGCGTGTCGCGCAGGCGGCAGACGTTCAGCAGCTTGATGGTCTGGGCTTCGACGCCGTTGACTGAGTCGATCACCATTACCGCCGAATCGACCGCGGTCAGTGTGCGGTAGGTGTCTTCCGAGAAGTCCTCGTGACCCGGCGTGTCGAGCAGGTTGACCATGCATTCGCGGTAGGGGAACTGCATCACCGAACTGGTGACCGAGATGCCGCGCTGCTTCTCTAGTTCCATCCAGTCCGAGGTGGCGTGGCGCGAGGCCTTGCGCGCGCGCACTTCGCCGGCGACCTGGATCGCGCCGCCGAACCAGAGCAGTTTTTCCGTGAGTGTGGTCTTGCCGGCGTCGGGGTGGGAAATGATCGCGAAGGTACGGCGGCGGGCGAGTTCGAGTTCGAGCTGGGACACGGCGGCAGGATAGTGATGCGAAGGGCCGCGATTATACGGTGCCGGCCAAAAGTCGGCTTACCTCAAGAGTCGGCGCTGGCGAACCGGCGACGTGCCCCGGCTCTTCGAATTAGCGCGCCGCCTATACCAAGCTCATGCGCTGCATCGGTGCCGGGCAGGCGGCGGGATGCCGTGTTGTTTCACCCGCCAGCACCCAATCCGGGTCAAGCGAGCGGATCGGCACCGAGGTGTCGGCGGGAATCCGGCCGGACAGCTGCAAAGCCAGATAGCGGCCGCAACTGACGCGCAGGAAGGAACTGAAATTCGCGCCGTCGTTGCCAGCCCGGCCGCCGGCCTCGGCCAGTTCGTCGTAGAGCCGGGTGATGAGTTGCGCCACGCTGAGGCCGTCACGGGCGCCGATTTCCTCCAGCACCTGCCAGAACAGGTTCTCCAGCCGGATGCTGGTGGCGACTCCGGAAAGCCGCAAGGAGCGGGACCGGCAGCGATACAGTTCCGGGTCCGCGGTGATAAAGATTTTGCACATTGCCTGTTCTCCTCGGCAAGCGGGGATGCGGATGCATCCCCGCCACGCAATGTAGCACTGCCGCCGTACCGGGTGAACGGCTCAGAGATCGATGCGGGTACCGAGCAGTTTGAGGAATTGGCTGATCCAGGCCGGATGCGCCGGCCAGGCAGGCGCCGTGACCAGGTTGCCGTCAGTCACCGCGGCGTCGATCGCGATCTCGGCGAATTGCCCCCCGGCCAGCACCACTTCGGCGCTGCAGGCCGGATAGGCCGAGCAGTTGCGGCCCTTGAGCACGCCGGCGGCGGCCAGCAACTGGGCACCGTGGCAGATGGCCGCCACCGGTTTGTTTGCGGTAAAGAAGTGGCGCACGATGGCGAGCACCTGGGGATTGAGGCGCAGGTATTCCGGGGCGCGGCCGCCCGGAATCACCAGGGCGTCGTAGTTTTCGGCTTTGACGTCGGCAAAGCCGATGTTCAGCGCGAAGTTGTGGCCGCGTTTTTCCGAATAGGTCTGCTGGCCCTCGAAATCGTGAATCGCCGTGGCGACGCTGTCGCCGGCTTGCTTGTCGGGACAGGTCGCGTGCACGCTGTGACCCACCGCCAGCAGCGCCTGGAAGGGCACCATCGCTTCGTAATCCTCGACGTAATCGCCGACCAGCATCAGTATCTTTTTGGCTGCCATGTTTCTCTCCTCGTTGTCAGGGGGCATGCACCGGCATGTCCGCCAGCCATTCTTGCAGCGTCGGGAAGCGGCCGGGTGGTAGCCGGCTAACGCATTCCGCGAGTGGGGGCATCGGTGTAACATCGCCCGGGCAACCTGCCACGACTGCCCCTCATGCCGCCCGCCCTGCCTGCCGACGAGATCCAGCCATTGATGCAGTCCCGCTTCGGCTTGTGGCCGGCCTGGATCGCGCTTGCCTGTTCGCTGGCGATGACGGCGGTTGCCTGGCGCTACAGCCAACAGGACCTTGAGCGCCAGTCGCGGCTTGAGTTCGATGCCGCGGTCAGCCAGGTGAAGGCCGATCTCAATGCCCGCATTGCTGGCTACACGCAGATATTGCGGGGCGCTGCGGCGCTGTTTGCCGCCAGCGACCGGGTGACGCGCGAGGATTGGCGCGATTACGTGGGTGGCTTGCGGCTGGAACGCGATTATCCGGCGATCCAGGCCGTGGCCTTCGCGCGTTCCGTGACCGGCGGGCAAATCGATGCGCTGGTCAGCGAGGTGCGCCAGGAGGGCGTTGCCGACTTCGCGGTACGGCCGCCGGGACGCCGTGACCGTTATGTCGTCAATGTCTTCGCCGAGCCCTACCGGGGGCTCAATATCAAAGCGCTTGGCTATGACATGTGGCAGGACGCCGACCGGCGCGAGACCATGGAACGGGCGCGTACGACCGGCGAACTGATGATCACTCCCCGCGTCACCCTGAAGATCGACGAACATAACCAGGTGCCGGCGCTCATCATGTATCTGCCGGTGCTGCGCAAGGCCGGCGGAGATATCTACGGCTACGTGCTCAGCCCGTTCCGCATGCCGGCACTGATGGCGGATCTGCTCAAGCGCAGTTTGCGCGGCGTGTCGCTGAGCATCCATGACGGCGCCGAAGCAAAACCGGAAAACCTGTTCTACCGAAGCGACGTCGAGGACAAGCGGCGTGTGGCGAAATTTGTCCTCAGCGAAACCGTGATCGTCGGCGGCCGGCCGTGGACGCTGACCTACGCCAGCCGGCCGGAGCTGGAGGCGCGGGGCGACGTGAGCCGCTCGACGCAGGTGCTGACGGCGGGCGTGCTGGCCAGCCTGTTGTTGTTCGCCATCGCCTGGTCGCTGGCGACCACCCGCGACCGCGCCATGCGGCTGGCGCGCGAGATGACCAGTTCGCTGCGCGACAGCGAGGCCCGGTTCCGGGTTCTGGTGGAGCAGGCGCCGGATGCCATAACGGTTTACGACATGGATCTGGGACGCTTCGTGGACGCCAATCCCCAGGCGGAAAAGCTGTTGGGCTGTTCTCGGGCGGAATTGCTGAAAGGCGGCCCCGAACGCTTCTATCCGCCCGAGCAGTTCGATGGCACGGCCGTCGCGGACAAGGTCCGGGAAATGCTCGAACGGGCCATGATGGGGGAGCCGGTACTGTTCGAACGCACCATTCGCAATGCCGAAGGGCGGATCTTGCAATGCGAACTGAGGCTGGCGCGTTTGCCGTCGGCCCAGCGCCGACTGATCCGCGGCAGCTTTGTCGATATCACCGAGCGCAAGCGCGCCGAAGCCGATCTGCGCATCGCCGCCATCACCTTCGAGTCGCAGGAGGGCATGATGATCACGGACGCCGCCAAGGTGATCCTGCGCGTCAATCGCACCTTTACCGAGATCACCGGCTACAGCAGCGAGGACGCGGTCGGCCGGACGCCCCGCCTGCTCAGTTCGGGACGTCACGATGCGGCGTTCTATGACGCGATCTGGGAATGCGTCGGGCGCAGCGGCACCTGGCGCGGCGAAGTCTGGAATCGGCGCAAGAGCGGCGAGATCTATCCCGAGTGGCTCACCATCACGGCGGTGAAAGGCAGCGACGGGGCCGTCACCCACTATGTCGGCACCTTCGCCGACATCACCATGCGCAAGGCGGCGGAGGAGGAAATCAGGAACCTGGCGTTCTACGATCCGTTGACCCAGTTGCCCAACCGGCGGCTGATGCTCGATCGCCTCCGCCAGGCGCTGACCAGCAGCGCGCGCCACGGGCGCCACGGCGCCTTGTTGCTGTTCGATCTGGACGACTTCAAGACGCTCAACGATACCTTCGGCCATGACGTCGGCGACCAGTTCCTGGTCGAGGTGGGCGCGCGCATGGAATCCTGCATACGCGAAGGCGACACCGCCGCGCGTCTGGGGGGCGACGAGTTCGTGGTGATCCTCGAAGATCTCGATGCGGAATCCCTGGCGGCGATGCAGGCCGAGAGCGTGGCGGTGAAGATCCAGGCGGCCTTGAGCCAGCCCTACCTGCTTGACCTGAGTCTTGCCGGCGGCGACGAGAACACGCGCAGCTACCATTGCACGTCCAGCATCGGCATCACGCTGTTTCGCGATCAATCGCTGTCGGTGGAAGAGTTGCTGAAGCGGGCCGACACCGCCATGTATCAGGCCAAGGCAGCCGGACGCAACACCCTGCGCTTCTTCGATCCGGAAATGCAGGCCGCGGTCACCACCCGTGCCGCGCTGGATACGGATCTGCGCACCGCGATGCGCGACCGCCAGTTCATGCTGCACTACCAGCCGCAGGTGGATGGCGCCGGCCGCGTGACGGGCGCCGAAGCGCTGCTGCGCTGGCAGCATCCCCAGCGCGGCCTGGTGTCTCCGGTCGAGTTCATCCCGCAGGCGGAGGACAACGGGCTGATCCTGCCGCTCGGCCAGTGGGTGCTGGAAACCGCTTGCAGCCAGTTGGTGGTCTGGGCAAAGAACGTCGACATGGCGCATCTCACCATCGCGGTGAACGTCAGCGGCCACCAGTTTCGGCAGAAGGATTTCGTCGAGCGGGTGCTCTCGGTGCTGCATTTCACGGGAGCCGATCCCCTGAAGCTGAAACTGGAGCTTACCGAGAGCCTGCTGCTGCACGACATGGACGACATCATCGCCAAGATGAGCGCGCTGAAAGCCGAAGGCGTGAGCTTTTCGCTCGACGACTTCGGCACCGGCTATTCCTCGCTGTCCTATCTGAAGCGCCTGCCCCTGGGCCAGTTGAAGATCGACCGTTCCTTCGTGCGCGACGTGCTGACCGACGGCAACGATGCGGCCATCGCCCGCACCATCATCGCGCTCGGACAAAGCCTGGGTCTGGGGGTGATTGCCGAGGGCGTGGAAACCGAGGCGCAGCGCGAGTTTCTTGCCCGGCAGGGCTGTTATGCCTATCAGGGCTACCTGTTCGGCCGGCCGGGAGCGGCGGTCGTGCTGGAACGACCCCGGCCCGGCTAACGCGCTTCAAGCGGCCGCTTCGAAGTGCTCCAGCATCAGTTGCACGGACTGCGTGCCGTTCCATTCGTTGATGTCGACGCGAAACGCCGCGTGGATGCGATCCGGCGCGCCGTTGGCAAACTGTTCGGCGAAATTGAACTGGATGGCGTCGAAGCGCTGGCCGCCTTTTTGCAGCTTTAGCTTGAGGTGCTTGTCTTTCAGCACGCGCTGATTGAGCACCTCGAAGCGGTCGGCGAAGACCGGCGCGGGAAAGGCCTGGCCCCAGACTTCCTGCTGCATCAGGCGTACCGCGTCGAGGGAGAAATAGCCGGATTCGAGCGGACCGTCGGTTTCCAGCGTGCGCGTGAGTTGCGCGGACGAGAGCAGTTGGCGGCAGACCGTTTCGAAGGCGGTTTCGAATTCGGCCAGGCGTTCCTCGTTCAATGTCAGGCCGGCCGCGGCGGCATGGCCGCCGAAGCGCAACAGCAAGTCGGGATGGCGCTTGGCGACCAGATCCAGCGCGTCGCGCAGATGCAGGCCGGGGATCGAACGGCCGGAAGCCTTCAACTCGCCGAGGTTGCCGCGGGCGAAGGCAAAGGTCGGCCGGTGCAGTCTCTCCTTGACGCGGCCGGCGAGGATGCCGATCACGCCCTGATGCCAGCCGGGATCGAACAGCGTCAGGCTGGCGCGGTTGCCGGGGTCGAGCGTGGCGAGCAGCAGTTCGGCGTCCTCGCGCATGTCGGCTTCGATCACCCGCCGTTCGCGGTTGATGGCGTCCAGTTGCTGGGCAATATTCAGCGCGCGGTTCGGATCGTCGGTGACCAGGCACTCGATGCCGAGCGACATGTCGGCCAGGCGGCCGGCCGCGTTGAGGCGCGGGCCGAGGGCAAAGCCGAGATCGAAAGTCGCGGCGCGGCTGGGTTCGCGGCCGGCCACGGCAAACAGCGCACGCACCCCGGCCTGCATCTGGCCGCCGCGGATGCGCGCCAGCCCCTGGGCGACGAGGATGCGGTTGTTGCGATCGAGCGGCACCACGTCGGTCACGGTGCCCAGCGCCACCAGATCGAGCAGCGCGGCCAGATTCGGCTCGGCCTGGTTGGCGTAGGCGCCACGGCGGCGCAGTTCGGCGCGCAAGGCCAGCGCCACATAGAACATCACGCCGACGCCGGCCAGGGCCTTGCTCGGAAAGTCGCAGCCCGGCTGGTTGGGGTTCACGATGACTTCCGCCGCAGGAAGTTCGTTGCCGGGCAGATGATGGTCGGTGATCAGCGTCGCGATGCCGCGGCGTTTGAGGTCGGCCACGCCCTCGACGCTGGCGATGCCGTTATCGACCGTGATCACCAGCTCGGGCTGGCGCGCGGCCGCCAGGCGCGCGACTTCCGGCGAAAGGCCGTAACCGAGGCTGAAGCGGTCGGGCACCAGAGAGTCGACCGTGGCGCCCATCATGCGCAGCGCGCGCAGGCCGACCGCGCAGGCGGTGGCGCCGTCGCAGTCGTAGTCCGCGACGATCAGGATCTTGCGGCCGGCGGCAATCGTGTCGGCCAGCAGCGTCGCGGCGTCGCGCGCACCTTTGAGTCGTTCCGGCGAGAGCAGGGCGCTGCTGCGCGTATCGAGTTCTGCTGTGCCGCGGATGCCGCGTGCCGCATACAGCCTTGCCAGCAGCGGATGGATGCCGCCCTGTTCCAAGGTCCAGATGGCGCGCGGCGGAATCTCGCGCACGGTGATGCGGGTCGCGTTGCTCATGGCGGCCCCAGTTCGGTCAGCGTGCCGGCCTTGCGCCAGAATTTCCATAGGTCATGCCGGCTGATCCGCAGTTCGGCCGCGCCAAGATCGCTGGGGGCGAGCAGGCGCAAGGCGTCCAGGCGGCCGGTGCGCAAGGCGTGCAGCGCGGGCGCCAGCCAGGCGTCCTCGAAGCTGCTCAGTTGTTCGCGCCAGACCAGCGCATCGCCGGTGCGTGCGGGATAGTCCAGCGCGTCGTAGATCGCCAGCGGCGCGCGCGCGGCGGCGTCGATGAAATCCGGCGGCAGCGCGGCGCTGGCGATCCGCAGCAGGCGGGCGACGCCGTGCGCCACCGGATCGTCGCTCCAGAATATGTCGTGCGGACTGCTGGCTGCGCTGTTGTCGAACTCGGGCAGGCGTCCGCCGCCCCAAGGCCACAGCGAATTCACCGGGGGCAGGCCGGCGGTTTCGCGCGCCTGATTCACCGGATGGGTATGCAGCAGCATCTGTGCCTCGCTGATGGCGTGGCGCCAGGGGGCATAGGCGGCGTCCAGCGGCAGCGCGGCGGCGGCGCGGCCGGCGGCTTCCGGCAAGGGCTCGAAGGGTGGCGCGCCGGTGGTCAGGCGCAGGTTCCAGGATTGGGGCGAGATCACCTCCAACTGCCCGAGATGGGCAAGAGTCGGCGCCAGCGACACGGCGAGCGCGGCCGCTTCCGCCTCGTCCAGACGCAGTTGGCGCGGATCGTCGACGACCAGGGCGCGCTCCTGGAAGCGCAAGCGTACCGGATCGAGGCAAAGCCACTCGCCGGAGTCGTCGCGGCGCGCAGGATGGCCTTGCGCCACCCAGCGCAAGGCGGCCACCGGCAGCGGCGCGGCCAATCCCGCAACTTCCGCCAGAATCGCGGCGCTGCTCTGCGGCGGGCGGTGAAGCAGCCGGCCCTTGCCCAGCAGGGTGTCGAATGCGGGCAGGGGCAGGTCGTAGGTGAGATCCGCGAGCGCCTGGCGCGTCCAGATAAGGCCAGGCACGATGAGCGTCAGCATGGCCGGATGTTAACACGCGCCGCCACCCCGGCCAGCAGGGCTTGCCGGGACGCAAGACGCCACGTTCACCGAGGGGCGCAATCATGCCAAGGACTATTTCGACGCCGTCGAACGCGGCGACACGGTTCGCGTCTTCCGGACTGGCAAACCCATTGCCGAAATCGTGCCTGTCCGTTCCGGGATTCCATCATGGAAGAGGCAATCGACTCGTTAGTTCTACTTTGTCAGATTGAATTTCAATCATCTGCCGCTGTCATCTGACATAATGCAACACGTTGATTCTCATGTTATTTACTTTGGAGTTGATGAATACGATGTCGACTCAAATACCCGAATAGCATTGCTGCGCTGGTCGCCTCCGCGCTCACGCACTTCGATTCCCACTTCACGCCCTACCTTCCCTGCTTCCAGAGCCTTACCCGCTCGGTTGAAGACTCGGCGCGCCTGTATCTCCGCGGCCTGTTCCAGTGTCAGCGACGAAACATGGAGAAGATGGCCGAGACCGTATCGGGCAGTCAGTACCAGAGGCTTCACCACATGCTGAGCGAATCGGCCTGGGATCGACGCGGCGTGCGCCGGCAATTGATCGCCGACGCCAATGCGCATTTCGGCCACGCCGGTGCGCTGGTGATCGACGAGAGTGCGTTCGCCAAAAAGGGCGACATGTCGGCGGGTGTGGCCCGCCAATGGAACGGGCGCCTGGGCAAGACCGACAACAGCCAGGTGGGCGTGTTCGCCGCCATGGCGCGCGGTGGTGTGGCTGCCCTGGTCGAGGGGGAGTTGTATGTTCCCGAGGAGTGGTTTGCCGAACCGCAACGTTGTCGAGATGCCGGCATGCCCGAGGACATCGAATTCCGTACCAAGGGCGAGATGGCGCTGAGCATGATCCACCGCCTGCGCAGCGAAGGGCTGCGATTCGCCTATACCGCGTTCGATGCCGGCTATGGACATCTGCCGTGGTTGCTGCGCGAACTGGAGGGCGATGGGGAAGTCTTTCTGGCCGAGGTGCATTCGGATCAGGCGATCTATCTCTGCAATCCGGCGCCTGCCGTACCTGAACGCCAATCCGCCAAGGGCCGGGCGCCTCGGAGCTTGCAGGCGCAAACTGATTCGCTGACGGTAACGGCATGGGCGGCGGCGCAACCGCCGTCCCGCTGGCGCCGACTTTCGGTGCGGGAGGGTGAGAAGGGCGAGGTCATCGCCGATTACCTGACCCAGCGGGTGTGGCTGTGGGATGGCGAGGAAGCCAGGGCGCGCTGCTGGCATCTGCTGGTGCGCCGCGAGATCGACGGTTCGAAACTGAAGTTCTGTCTGTCCAATGCCAAGCCGCGGGCGAGTTTGCGTCGCTTGGCGGAAATGCAGGCGGCGCGGCATTTCGTGGAGCGCGCGTTCGAGGATGCCAAGGGTGCCTGCGGCATGGCCGACTATCAGGTCAGGGGCTGGCAGGCGTGGCACCATCACATGGCGCTGGTCATGGTGGCGCTGATGTTCCTCGCAAAGGAGCGCATGGCCCACCGCGAGACGGCCGATCTGCTGTCCTGCAACGATCTTGTTGACGTCATGCGCCACAAGCTGCCCAGCAAAATACAAACCGATGCCGACCTCGTCGCCTCCATCAAGGAGCGCCATCGACGACGACAGCACGCCAAGAATTTCGCCTATCAAAAACAAGCCTCTATCCTTTCAGCATTAGCTTGCAATGAAATCTGACAAAGTAGAACTAAAACTGCGAAAAAGGATAACCCGGAGGCTAGACTTGACGGTCGCAGCATTCTGATTTCTTGAGTTCTTCCTGAGAGTCCTACTTAACGTCGGAACTTCATTCGGTGTTACTCATAAACGGGCCAAGCGGAATGAGCGGCCCGCGCTGTCGTCCTGGCGCGATAGGCTTTCGTGCCAGAATCTCGGGATGGCGCGGCTGGCAAAGATAGAAATAGTCCAGCGACCTTGGTATCGTGCTTGTCTCCCGCATTATTGGGCCTAGAAAATTGGCATCTTTCTTTACCATGTAATGCGGTTCCGGGCTTCCGTGCAGGACGTCTACCAGGTTCTGGCTTTCGACAATGTCCCATTGAGGACGGGTGCTGGCTCGGTAAAACTCGAAAAAGGCTGTCACCGAGCCCAGAGCAAGCACCAGATACACAGTCCAAAGGCGTATGCCGCTGCCGGAGATATCTGGAGACTGTACGAACCTGACTGTCGCTATGCAAAGCAGCGTCAGAGCAGGAATCGAGGCACGCATCGCGAGGTCGTTGTAGGGGCCGATCGATATCGAGGGAAGAAGCGCCAGTATTGCAATGCTTGCATAGAACAAAACCTTGGCCATGGCCCCGCGAACCAGCATTGCCAGGACCACAAACTCGACAACGAGAAAGAACGAATAGCTTACAAAGTACCAGACAATCTTGCCGGTAGTTGATAACGCGGCAAACTGGCCATTTCTCGTGGCGTCATCAAATGTTGCCCCGAACTCTATGTTCGTTGCGTTTAGAGTCAGGTACAGAATTATGATTATCGCTCCCGGAATCAAGGCGAGGATTCCAATCCTTTCCTTCAGAGAGAACAGTCTGTATTCCCGGCGAATAAATGTCAGCGCAAGTAGTGGGATGGCGCCCAGCCACGTGAGCGGGGACCAGAGCGGGATCGCGAATGCCAAAATAATGGCGATTCGTGTAGCTCGTGCGGATCCAAAATGCCGGTAAAGCAAGGCTGCAGCCAGCCAGCCCGGAATAACATGATGTGGAGACCAGAAAAGCTGTGTCGTATTGGCAAAGTAGGCGACTCTTGGGGGCGCCAGGAGCCACCAATCAAGTTTGGCATGGAAAAATGGGAAGGCGCCCCAGTGATAGTCCGGAAACATGAAACCTACAATGTCCATACCACTAAAAACTACTGGAATGACCATCGCCGCAGCAAGTCTCAACGACAGTTTGCTCTCGAAGGGGAGCAGGGCAAGAAACAGAAAGGTACCTGTCGCTGTCCATGCCCACAGTAGTTTGTCTGCGAAGTACAGGCCAACGATCCTGCCGGCGGCGGCGGCAGGTAGATCGTAGGCTAGAGGAGCGCGAAGAATGTATGTTTCGTCACCTCCGAACCTGTAAGCGGGAAGCCCTTCGGCAAGGATCAGATCGTGCAGCAGGGCGTCTCGCACCATCCAATCTATGGAATTTGCGTAGAAGAAGTGCCCGGCCCCGCCAAAGGCTGTCCAAATTATCGCGATTGATCCGAGACCCATAACAACCGGTCGCGAAATGGAGGTCGGAGAAGATAACGGCCACCCGACCAGGTGCCACAAGCCGAACAATGTTGCAAATGTCAGCAATATTCCGTATGCCGGCTCAAAGAACCATAGAAAAAACCCAATAATTGGGAGAATCAAATAGGCGATTGCACAGCCGGAAAGACTGTCGATGGGTTTGTCGCTCGAAACGCTTGTCATACTTGTATGTTTGCAGTGTTTGATATGATGGGCTTGTCTCTGCTTTGTGGACATGCTTAAACGGTTGCCAAGCATGCAACTCGGCCGCAAATATGGTAGCGATACGTTTTCGATGTGGCTTTTTTGTTGTCCTTGCAGACTGCCGGCAAGACCTGGATCAGGCATTGGAGCGCCCAAGTATATATTTTCTGCGAATGAGACTATGTGCAAGAACGAAGACCGCATCCTTGTATTTATTCCTGCCTATCGTTGCGCAGCGCAGATTGCACGTGTCATGGACCAGTTTACTGACACAGTTCAGGAAACAGTCGAGGCGGTATTGGTTGTGGACAATCGCTCGCCTGATGGCACGTTACAGCGAGCAGTTGCTTGTGGCAAGGATCGGTTCAGGAAAACCAGATTGATTGCCTGGGTTAATGATGACAACTACGGGTTGGGTGGTTCGCACAAGGTAGCATTCCGATATGCCGCGGACCAGGGTTTCGACTACCTTGTGGTTCTTCATGGCGACGATCAGGCCGATATCCGCGACCTTGTTCCATTGCTCGATAGCGGTGTTCATCGAAACGTCGACTGCCTGCTCGGCGCACGTTTTATGAAGGGGAGTCGCCTTTTCGGCTACTCGATCCTGCGGACTTTCGGCAATCGCCTCTACAACAGATTGTTTTCGCTGGTTGTTTCTTTTCGCATTCACGATCTCGGATCGGGATTGAATGTTTATCGGCTAAGCAGTTTTCGCGATTTCAACTACAAGCGCTTCCCGGACGATCTGACCTTTAACTATGTCATGCTGCTCGCCAGTCTTCATGGGGGCCAGAAGGTCAGGTTCTTTCCCATCAGTTGGCGTGAGGAGGATCAGGTTTCAAACGTCAAGTTGTTTCGACAGGCGTTCAGGGTGCTGGGATTGTTGGTGGCATTCATCTTTCGGCGCGATGCCTTTCTCCGCAGCGAAATGCGGACTCGACCTATCGAAACATATAGTGGAAGCATCCAGTTCGCCAGCAGACCGGATTGAGCCATGCGAATCATGACCCGCGGCATACGGCTCTACCTCTACTTGCTGACGGCTCTCGTGCTTGGATGGCTGGTGTTGCGAGCCGAGACAGTGCTGGGCATCGCTAAAAGCACCGAGTGGCCGGATCTGCTTGGCATTTGCGGCCTCTATTTTCTGTCCCACGCTTTCCGCATGCTTCGCCTGGCGCTACTTTCGCTCGACCAGCGAAGACTGATTGTGTCGTTGATCGCGGCCCATTCGCTGACAGCTTTTCCGAGCAGTTTTATGCCGTTCAAGATCGGAGAGATCCTTCGCTTGGCGGGGTTCTTCAGTGTGTTTACTTCCCGTCGCAGAGCCTTCGCACTGTGGCTGGTGGAACGGTTCGGCGATGTGGTCGTGATCGCCGTCTTCATTCTGGGGTTATATGCGTTTAACATAATCGTGCCGGCGTCGATACGCACTGTCCTCATTCTGTTCATAATTGCAAGTTCGGTGGGCATTCTTGGCATGTTTGCCACAGCGAGCGTACTGGTTTTCCTGAATCGGCACCTGGTGCTATCGAGCTTGAGCGCGCGTGGACTGCTGCTACTCAGGATCAGCTATGTCTTGCGGCAGCTTGAGCTTGACATTCGCAGCGCAGTCGAGGGGCGCTTTGTCGGGCTCATGCTCCTGTCAGGAATCATTTGGAGCTTTGAAATCCTTGCCCTTTCGCTGTTTATCAGGCGCATGTCGGTCGGCGGCGCAGACTTTTCCTCTATGTTCGCTGCGGCTTTGCTGGCCAGCCTTCCTGGCACGGATTTCAGCAATTCGAACTTATTTGGCTACTATCAGTCGCTGGTTCTGGTTATCCTGACCTTGATGTTTCTGTGGATGGCCTGGATCGTCCATAATCGCAACTCTTCCAGGCAATGACATGTCAATCGATTGTTCGAAAGTCGTTCTGATACTTGATGACCGGGAGTTTCCCAGCGGCGAGGTGAGGTCGCTGATCGGCGCTCGGCGCTTCGGCGACATCATCTTGAAGCGACGCTCCCTGGTTGATAGATTTCGTGACAGTCTGCCTGATTGGGCGCGCGATGGATGGGTCCACTTGCGAACGGAGGATGATTTAAGGAGCTTGCGCGTCAGGCTGGAGGAAAGTCCCGAGGACTGTGCGATATTTGTCGTTGCCGCGTCGGCGGGTTTCGGCGAGATCGACCAGTTGCGCCAACTGCTCGAACGGCTGCCATTTGCCGAGGAGGATTTTACCGATCGCATGTACCGGCCGCTGATCGTGTTCTTGCGCAATGCCCATCGCCTTGTCGGCGAATGGCCTGCCTTCAGGGCGGCTCCTTTTCATTGCTGGGAGCGCGGCTGGCAGGACTGCCGAAGACTGCAATCCCTGCGGCCACTGGACTTGGATGATATCCGCGATTTCTTGACATTTGCTTGCGGCGCCACATCGCCACGCCATTTCAACAATGCGCATATCGATGATTTCTTCTTCACCAAGCGTTCGAAGGACAAGCACAAGATGTTGCAGGAGTACTCGTATTACGGACTGGTACCAGAGCGAATGCGACCTTGGCTAGTCGAATCCTTCGACTACGCGGACGAAGGCGACACCGCGTCCTACAAGATGCTCCGCTACTACCTCGCTGACGCAGGTCTGCAATGGGTACATGGAGCCTTCGACGCCGACACTTTTGCAGTATTCGTGGATCGTCTGCTGCATTTTGTTGTCCAGCGTCCGCGTCAGGAAAGTCACGAGCAAAAGGTCGCCGAGATGGCACGCGATCTTTTTGTCGACAAGTTGAAACGCCGCGCCAGCGAGTTTCTCGCTCTTGAGGAAGGCGTGAGGATTGATGCGCTGGCGGCAAGCTCGACGCCTGAACTTGCGCTGGCTTGCCAGATGGACAGATTCCTGCGCTTGTATGCCCGGCATGGGGCGAGCTTTGCCGGGAATCATCTGGTTGTTGGACACGGTGATCCCTGCTTCTCGAACATCTTGTACGACCAGCGGCGCTACCTGCTCAAGCTGGTCGATCCGCGAGGCGCAATCAGCGCGAACGAACTCTGGACGCATCCGCTTTACGATCTCTGCAAGATTTCTCATAGCATCCTTGGTGATTACGACTTCATCAACGGCGGTCTTTATCGGGTGGGTTTTGCCGACAGCAACGAGTTGGTATTACATCTCGACTATGCCAATCAGGGCGAGCTGAAACTCATATTTCGTCAGCGGCTCGCCCGGCTCGGCTACGACATAAATGCGGTACGCTTGGGAGAGGCGTCGCTTTTCCTGTCGATGCTGCCGTTGCATATTGATTTTCCGAACAAGGTACTTGCCTTCATGCTTCAGGCGAGGCGAATCCTCGACGAGGTGGAGAGTGGAAGGAACTGACCTGTCTGCTGGCGATCAAGGCGAGCAGAGCACATGAGCTTGAATGTGGTGATTACTATGGCCGGCAAAGGCTCGCGCTTTCTCGATGCGGGGTTTACGCAACCCAAGTATGAAATCGCCGCCAGGGGACGGAGCCTTTTTGACTGGGCGATTGCGTCGTTGCACAACTTTCTTTCCTGTGAAGTCCGGCTTGTTTTCGTCTGCCTTGCGGAGAACCGGTCTGTGGATTACGTGAAAGCACGGTGCGATGCTTTGGGTTTGACTGGCGCGAATTTAGTCGAACTTGAGCAACTGACCGATGGGCAAGCCACCAGCGCCTATCTTTCGCGGCAGTTGTGGAAACGCGATGCGCCATTGCTGATCTACAACATCGATACCTATGTCGATCCGGCTTTCCTTAGGCCGCAGGATATCCGACCTGGATCAGACGGCTGGATTCCATGCGTTAAGGTTCCCGGCAATCACTGGAGTTTCGTCAAGCCAGACGAGACCGACTGGGTGGTGGAGGTGGCCGAAAAGAACCGGATTTCAGACTACGCGTCTATCGGCCTGTACTGGTTCGCCCACGCCTGGGAATACGTCGGCGCTTATGAGGAATTTTTTTCCGATCCGGCGAACCTGGTGCGAGGCGAACGCTATATCGCGCCACTCTATATGCATCTTGTTCGTGCCGGGCGTAGGGTTTCCTATTCGAGTCTGCCACCGGAGTCCTTGCACGCCCTTGGCACTCCAGAGGAATTGCAGATATTCGTCGCGCGACAGACAACGGATTGATTCGCGGAAGTCTCCACAACGTTTCTTTGCTCGAATGAAAATCGCCCGATATTTTGTCGTTGGTGGAGTTTGTGCACTCGTTGATCTTGCGGTATTTTCAATGCTTATCTACGGGGCAAAGTGGCACTATTTGCTCGCAGCGCCGACAAGCTTTACCGTTGCCACTTATATCAATTACCATTTGGGCATTCGCCACGTCTTTGAAAGCGGCGTGCGCTTTGTCAAGCATCAAGAAATCGGTTTGGTGTTTTTTGTGAGCGCCGTAGGGTTGGCCATAAACCAGCTGTCGCTATACATATTGGTAGAGTTTTTTCAAATCAATCCCGTTGTCGGCAAGATAGTAGCGACGGGCTTTATATTTTTCTGGAACTACGGCGCGCGTCGGTACTATATTTTCGCCAAGAGGTGATCCAAAAAACTGTCGGCCGGCGCCCCCGGGGCAATGCATCTCTCTTACAGGACTTGTTTATCGTGCCAATGGCGGCCCAGTTTCCGTGTTTGCTTATGAATATTCTGAATGATTCTTTGCTCGAACACGGAATTTGACCTTCGATAACTCAAAATGTTGGAAAAGAATCCAAGCAGCTTTGCTGGTCGCAACAGATAGTACAAGGTGTAAAACCCTGTCATTCCTATAATCCGATATAGCATCAGTTCAAGCGGCCCGACGCGCCGACAATAGCGACGCCTGTTGCGTACTTGAATGTTCATTCCGAGAGATTCAAAGTAGCCATCCTTCAAATCCGGGATGATTCCCTCGTTAAGGAGGCGCTCAAACAGTTCGGACCCGGGGTAAGGCGTAAAGTCAAAGATAGGTACATCTACAACCCCCAGATACGCCAATCGCAGTTGGAAGACTAGCGACCGGTAGATTTCGTACCTGCTATCGTCCGGGAATCCAATGACGATGTTGCATCGGGTGTCAACCCCATGCTTTTGCGCAAGTCGGATCAGCTCAAGCAGATGAGGAAGCTTGATTCGCTTTTTGATTCTGTCCAGCACTTCCTGCACTCCGCTCTCGGGTGCAAAACCAAGGTAACCGCAACCCGCCTGCTTGGACCTGATAATCACTTCCTCATCAATCGCTTCGCACCGAGTACCTCCAGATATTTGCCACTTGATCCCGGCGTCGCGACGGATCAGTTCATCACAGAACTCGATAATCCAGGACTTCTTGATTATCGGGGTGAGGTCATAGAACTCCACTGCGTCGATGCCATACTTTGCCTTGTAGAAAAGGATTTCGTCGACTACATCTGCCGGAGATCGTGTCAGATACCTTCGCCCCCACATGCTTGGGCTCGAACAGAACGTGCACTCATACGGACAGCCCCGACTACCGACAATCGGCATGGTGAGTCCGACGTATCTGCCAAACGTCATTTTACGGTCAAGATAGGCCTGAATTGGTGTTAGATCCCAGGCTGCCCAAGGCAATTCATCCAGATCCCTGAATCGGATTCCAGAAGCCCCATCGATGCGGCTTGAAGGGCTTGCTCGGCCGTATCCGCTTCCATGCTCCCCCGCCAATCTTGAGCGGCTGAGAATTCCTGGTATGCCATTGGTACTTTTCCCTTCATGGAGCGCCTCCACCAAATGATTGAGGATTAACTCACCTTCTCCCAGCACTATGAAATCGATCGCCCGACATTCCTTCAGGCAGAACTCTGGAAGAGCGGTCGCATGCTCGCCGCCGACAACGATCGGTATCCTTGGAAAGTGGGTTCTGACCTGCAGAATCAAATCGCGGGTTGCTGGCCATTCAAGCGAAAACATGCAGGAAACACCAATGAGGTCGGTCTCCTCTGGGATACGCAGCAATATCTCGCCAACTGAAAGCCCCTGTGCTTCCATATTTGGATTTCGTTGAAGGGAATGAATTTCGTCGATTCCTTCTCCTATGGAATCTATGTTGGTGACCGAATACCCGGCCTTTCTCAGAAAGCCCGACAAATAGGCCAGTGCCAGCGGGGGCGTCAACGACGAGATGTTTACCGCGTCCGCCGCACAGACCGCGGGAGGCCTGATCAGGGTGATGTAAAAACTCTTCGCTCCATAATGAGTGTACGGACGCCTTTTTACCGTTACCCTTTCCAATTCCACGATACTGCTCTCACTCATAGTGTTACCAGAAAACTGGCTTTCTTGAAATTTGAGTGGGTAGGTTTCATGTCGCCATCGATCCGATTTGACCGCCACCCCCGAAGAAGATCTGCGCCTCGCCACTGCGCTGCCGGCACTCCTGAGTCGCTCTGGTCGTCATGGCCGTCACAGCGAAATGCTACAGCCACGGCTATTTCGAAGCGTATGCGCATCGTGGCAGCGTTAAGGATGCGCTTCGCCGGTCTGCAAAAAGACGCCGCCCGCCCTTGACGCCACCCCGCTGCGCGAATGCCCAATCCGGCACGCCGAAAGCCGATATCACCCACTCGAAATACAAGAGAGCCAGTCATGTCAAACGTACCGGCACCGCGCTGCGGTCATTGCAAAAGGGAGAAAAGCTCCCCGACAAAATAGAGGAGCAGGTTGCTGTACTCCAGAAATTGCCGCTCCTTGCTCGCTCATTCTTCAAAGCTCCTTCTGTCGCCTATATTGGCGACTGCTGAGTAACCATCGCCCCGGAAAATGCCTTGGCTATAAGACGTTTTACGAGAGGTGTTCACGAAGCAGCTACACTCTCCCCATATCGTCGATGCACCTCAAACCTGAACCCGCCGTATCTGACAGTGCAAACTTCTACCTATGGAGGCTCATATGCGTCGCGACGTGGACCGCAAATCAGCGTCAATGCCCCAACACGCCCAAACTTGACTGGTCACTATCATTGCAGCGCACTGGACAGATAAGACAGATTTCGAAGAAACACTTGATGAAGAGCTGTCTCTGCAAAAAACGGATATGCCAAGACTTGCCATGCCAGAAACGTGAGTATCAAGATCTTCAGCCTTGCCCCGGCCCGCAGCCACACGATTGACAGGGAAAACGCCAAGGCAGCGTAGGCCCATGGCTCCACAAAGCGTGACTTCAACCAGACAGGTAGCCAGCGCACCAAGTTTTCCGGACTCGTGTCGATCGCCCCGTTGGTGAAATCCCAGAGAAAAAATCCGGATACCAGGAAATACAAAACAACCAGCATGATCTTGGCATGCTTAAGCGACCATGCGAGCCTTACGCTGTCATCATACGCCGCCGTAGTACATGACATACCGGACGCGCTCTTCTCTCCGTTGCCGCGGAGTTGCCGGTACAACAGCAAAAAAATCGAAAACCATGGCAGAAGCAGTACCAAGCCGTATTTGGTCATGAACAAACCAAGATCACCGCAGTGATCCGAATATGACCCGCCGCAAAATGGGTTGGTGCCGATGGCAAAGGGCGGAATCGGATTGGCCAACGAAATCAGCGTGCGAATCTCGCCGACTCCCAGTGCATTAAGTATTCCTTGAGAGGCAAAGTTCCCAAGAAACATCAAACCTGTGCCATAGCCGACAAAATACGCGGCGGTTGCTTTCAATATTCCATTCTGGGCCAATCCTGAGGAAAGCCGTGGAAACGACTGGACAAGGTCCGGCACCAAGACAATTGCGGCGAAAACGATTCCGGCCAGGAAGAACCATCCGATCGCACTGGAGTCTATCTGCGCGTAGGCATTGATCAATGATGCAAGCAACACTGTCGCCGAAAATAGGATCGTTTCCGGCTTCAATGGCAGGCTCACGATCGCCAGACCGACGCAGATGGAAACTGACAAAAGCGCCAGCGACAAGGATAGTGCGGAAGCACCCATACCAATCAAGGCGCATAGCACCAGTATCGAAACGCCGCGCGGTTGTAACCGAAATCTGCCCGAAGCACCAAGTCCGAGAATCACCAGAGGCAAGATCGCCAGTATGATGCGCCCCATATGCAGGTTGAATCGAAGCGGGTTGCCGGCATCGAACATCAGCAGGTAATTGCCAACATACAAATAGCCACAGCCAAATAGAAGGTAGGCTGCAGCAAGCGCGGACGCCATTGCGTTGCGACAGAAGACGAAGATTGTCAGCATGGCTACGGTGAATGCTGACGCTTTCCCGAGTGAATAGAGCAGCCAAAACGACTCGACGAATCGCGCGTCTCTGCCGTCTTGGCCGAGGAGGGGAAACAGGAACATCATCTCATCATAGTGCTGCAGGAATATCGGGAAGTGTTCCCCAGGTGAAAGACCAAAGCCATGGACAAGCATGGGAAACGATCGCTCCACAGCGTCGCCTATCACATGTCCGCTGTTGTCCAACTGAATTTGGAGTATCAGGAACACAAAAAACAAACCGACTGAAAGAACTATGCACGCAAACAGTTCACGGATGCTTGGACGAGTCACGCTCAAACGACCCAATCTGCCCAAAACACTGGCCGTGGCAACATAGACCAAGGGCAGGATGATTTTGGCCGTGTCGTTGGTGATGAATAAGGTCACCATTCGATTCAGGCAAATCAGAATCAGGTATCCGGGAATGAATCCGGCGAGTGGCAACAGCAGTCGCGGAAGCGCCGAGTTATCGACATCGACTACCGCGAAGCAGACCACCATGGCAAGCGAACCGATCACGCAAGCAGTCGCAAGATAGAGCAAGAACAGAACGGACTGCATGTCGGGACGGTGATGCAGATACAAGCCGATGCCTTTGGGAATCGGCCAATAACTTGATCCGACCGGCGCCAGCGTGCCCTTGTCCGCACCGGATGCAATTGCAAGAATGACTATGACCAGAACAATCGGAATGAGCGCAAGGGTACTCGAGCCGCGAAACGCGGAACTCGATGTTTCAGGCATTGTGAATGACGAATTCGTCTGCGGCATCGCTGGTCCGATGTTAAGGTCAACACGGTTGTCAGTAGTTCCGCCGATGTGTGTATTCTCACCCGTGGCACGGTTGGTTCGCATTGTCTCTCTCGCCAGCTTCTGGTCAATCAGCCCAACATCAATGTGGCTAAGATGCGCTCGGCGATTGAAGGTGAGGTCGTAACCGTAAGCCTCGAAGTGGAACCCGACCTCTGGATTATCTGCCGACGGGCATTCGCTGCCGACAAATCAGCCGAGAGCGACAAGACCACAAGCCCAATACTCCGCAGCCTGACCAAAGTGGGCTCTGCGGTTGAAAGTCAGGTTGTAGCCGTAGGCTTCAAAGTGATAGCCGATACTTTCGCGTTCGCCTGACAGGCCGGCGAGCCAGAGCAGCGGAGGATACTCGTCGGTTCTCAGCAGCAGGTCGGGACATGCAATAAATGTGGCGCAGGTATCGAATCCTCCAGCAAGTATCAAGCTGTCGGGAAGGCTTTGCATCTGCTCGAGAGCGGCGGGAACCGAGTACTCGAGCAGACAGGGGAAGTAATAGCCGACGACGGGCGATTTCCCCATGCGTTCCAACAGCCGTTCGTGGCGTGATCCCGGCGCGACCTGGAGTTTTCCCTCAAGACTTCTTGCATGGTAGTTGACGAACGCGTAGTCTGGAAACAGTTCCAGAAATGCGTTTCGAACCGCCTTAAGGTAGGTATTCTCGATTGCCAGTCCAATGTCTGTGGTGGCGGACTTTGGAAGAAAAAATGGTACACCGACGCCATTCACAATGCCTCTGGTTGCGGCATCGCTCCGCAGAGTATCGAGAATTCCCTCGGCGCGGCATTCAAACTCGGTGACTGAAAGCGTGTCATCGCAACCGAGGTGTCTCGCGATTCGTCGGTGAATGGCCGCGTATTCGATTGTCGGCTGGACGCAAACAAACCTTCTCCTGATGTTGAGGTGGACCGCTGACGTGAGTTTGGGAGGAATTAGCCTGCCATAGTGGTCGAAAAGGTCTTGTCCGTTTGCTGCGTGCCGACTTTCGGGCAGTCTCGTTTCATTATTTGCCATGCCGCCAAGGTATTCCTGTGTGAGGTGCCACGTGTAGTTTACGAAATCTTAGGCAGTCAGGGAATCGGTATCCGAGAATCCCTGCCCCCAAGGTATCGGCAGATGGTTGGCGCCGCGGGTCTTCTCCATATGGATCTTGATGAATTTGGAATCCTCGCCGATAAGACAATCGGGTCGATGAGGTCCAAGCCAAGGATTCCTCATGCCGCGGGCCAGAATCTCTTTCAGCGAGGTCTCGCGCAGATTGCCGAGCGAAAAGTCAATGTAGGGGCAGGGGGTAACCTCGAAAGTTGAAGTTACCGTGACAATTCCCTTTACGGTGATGCAACCTTTGAACGAACCATATGAGGGAGTCATGTGAGAGAAAACGTTGTAATGTTTCTCCAGCTCGCGGAGGATATCAGCATCCTCCTTATCGATGACGAACTCCGGATGATCGGTACACGAGCCGGTGGGCTTTGCATACGAAACGTACAAGCTGATTCCCTTGTCGGTCGCGAACTTGCAAATATCCCGAAATTCCTGCGTCTTGACCCGACCCTTTAAAAGGACCGTCGACAGCAGAAGATTGAGGCCGGCGTTTAACGTGGCGTCGATCGCCCGCATTACCCTCTTGTACGAACCGGGTTTGTTGCGAAACGCGTCGTGATCCCGCTCGATAAAGCTGTCCAACGACAACTGGACCTTTTCGACGCCGACGGCCTTCAGGTGCTTTGCCCTCTTGTCGTCCAGAAACCAGCCATTTGTATCGGTAATCACATAGTGCTTTTCAGGATCGATGGCGGCTACGACGTCATCGAAATCCTTCATCACCAAGGGCTCGCCTCCAGTAATTACGAAGCGCGCCAAGCCCATTTCATCTGCCTGGTGGGAAAGATTGCGTATGTCTTCCAGGTCAATCTTGCGTCGGGCGTCTACTACCTTCAGCACTTTCTTCATGTGCCGGTCCATGTAGTATTCGGCTGAGCAGTGTGTGCACTGAAAGTTGCACAGGTAGCTCTTTTCGATTCGGATGATGGGGCTGATTTCCCCGCGCTCCTCCATGGCGGATATCCGCGCCAACTTCTCGGCGATATACGGCTTCCTGGCCTTCAAGCCATTCCGTTTTTCCCTTTCTGCTTCCGTGAGCCCACAATCGGGGACTTCCAGTACTGGCGTCATGGTAAGAATCTTCAAATAGTGTGGACTTGCTCCACGGGTGTACTGGTGAATTGGGCCTGCCGATAAGCCATAGAGTCAAATGTATGGACTTTCGTGCTAACGCCTGAATGAATAGTACCGGTGTGCCACATAACTGACCACAACAGAAACTATAACCGCAACAGCTTGTCCGCCGGACGGCGACAGTCTAGCAAATTCGACCATTGCGTACAGCGTCAGCAATCCGATGATGAAGGAGAAAAGCAGGCTGACATTGTAGCGGATGAACTCTTCAAGCCAAGGTCGCGTTGAACGAAACACCAATATCCTATGGCCTGTGAACGCCACGAAGACGCTCACGACGTGCGCGATGGAACTGACTATCAGGTAATGAACCTGGGTGCCGAATGCGAGATACAGGAAAACAAAGGCTAGATAGCCAAACGCCGTATTGAAGATACCTACCGCAAGGAAGCGAACTTCCGCGCTTTTCCATGCATCGCGTGTAGAAATCACCATACAGATCTAGTGCTTCAGGAAGGGAGTGATGCTGGACCGCAAGCCAATGCTAGCTCTTCGGAATCGCCGGCTGGTTGAAGTTCACCCGTTCTTTCTCGATGACTAGCGGACGTTTCATGACCTGAGTGTGAATCGCACCAATGTATTCTCCCAGGATACCGATGAAGAACAATTGAACCGACGCAAAGAAGAACAGACCAATGATTATTGGCGCGGTACCAAACGAGAAGCTGTCCCAATAGAGCAGCTTGGCCGCCAGATAGCCGAGAGAAACCAGGAGACTGATCGCCGACAGGGAAAAGCCGGCCATGGTTGCGACTCGTAGCGGCAGTTTTGAGTGACTGGTAATGCCGAGCATCCCCATGTCGTAGAGGGTGTAAAAATTGTTGTGCGTGATGCCCCGGATTCGCCTCGGCTGCTCATAGGGAATGGTGGTGTAGCGGAATCCCAACTCGGATATGAGCCCGCGAAAATAAGGATACGGATCATCGAGTTTGCGGATGGCCTCGATTACTTCGCGGTCGTAGAGTCCGAAGCCTGTGAAGTTGGGAATCAACGGAACCTCAGAAATGCGGCCAATGACTTGGTAGTAAAGGCGGCGAATGAACGCCATTGCCAGAGTTTCTCGGCTGGAGGGCTTGATGCCGACAACGACCTTGAAGCCTTCTTCCCAGTGTGATATCAGTTCCGGGATCATCTCCGGAGGATCCTGGAGGTCAGCGGCCATCGCTATCACGGCGTCGCCCTTCGCCTGAAGATAGGCGTGCATGGGCGAACGTATATGTCCGAAATTTCTTGTGTTGACAATCAATTTCACATGGGGATCCCTGGCTGCTATCTGGCGCAGCCTGTCCACCGTTCCATCGGACGATGCGTTGTCGATGAATATGTGCTCGTGATCGTACTGCTTCAATCCCGCCAACTGTTCCTTGACTCGGGCGTAAAGCAGATCGACGTTGTCTTCCTCGTTGTAGCAGGGAGTGACGATACTGATGAGTGGCATCTTCTTGGTCTGGATCGTTAAATGTGACTAAATGGACGCCATGCCTGTGCGACGGACGGCTTCCTCCAGGGGAGTCCAGACGTCCAGGCCGAGCACTTTGCGTGCCTTGGAGATATCGGGAACATATTGGCTGCGGACTGCATTGCCGACACTGTAGGCCCGTTCGCCGAGAATGCGGACCGGTTTGCCAGGGCACAGAATGTCGCGGACAAGATAAGCCAGATCGTGAATGCTGATCGCCTGATCCGAGCCGACGTTGAATATCTGCCCTGGGGGAGCCTTTAGCAGCAGCGCAAGCAACCAGACGACGAGATCCGCCATGTAGAGATAGGAACGGAGAGGCGTTCCGTCGCCATTGACGATGATCTCCCGGTCCTGGTGCGCCTGTTTGATGAAATTGCCAATCGCATAGTGAAGATCAAGGGGAAGGCGCGGCCCGATGAAGGAAAAGCATCGGGCGATGCTCAGATCCCATCCGTGCCTTGCTGCAAAATAGGCGCAGAGAAATTCTGCAGAACGCTTGCCGTGCCCGAGCGCGGAATTGACGTCAAGGGTATCGGGAGCGCCGGAATAGCTCTCCGGAATCGACGCCATGCCGGACGGGGCAACGCCGTATGCCACACCGGAACTGGCAAAAAGGAAGCGCTCGGTTCCGCAGCCGGCAGCAAATTCCAGTGCGCGGCGGGTTCCCCTTGTCAGGGTATCGAACTTGTGCAGCGGATCCTCGCCTTTGAATGTTTCGTCAGCTGACGTAGCGGCAGCGTGAATGACGTGCGTATATGTTCCACTCGGAAATGCGAAAGTCGCGACATCTCCCTGATGAAAGCGAATAGCCGGGTCGACTGCCAGATGGGGGGCCTTGCTGTGAAATGCGTCAATATCCCGGGTCAATACGAGCACCTTCAGATCAAGGTCCAGCGCCTTGTTCGCATGGGCGAAGCTTTCCAGCAGCCAGTGTCCGAAGAAACCGGTTCCCCCGGTAATGAAAAGTGACTTTCCACGGAGTTGCTCCCAGATATCACTGGTGCGTGCCATCACTTCCGGCAGATCGCGAAACGGGCTATGTCTGTCCATCAATATATTTTCGGTACATTTCATGTGCCGGCAGCAAATTGTCCGGACTGCCTGCATGCCATTTCCACTCGCCATTTTTCGGCATGCCGTGAACATGCTCCAGGTGTCTTGCCGGCGCACCGAGCAGATGGCAACGATAGAGCAGCGAGATGAAGTGCCCGCGAACATCGCGATGAGCAGCCATGACCTCATTCATCACAAGAGGCATATCGTCCGCCTGGACAGGGACACCCAGTTCGTTCTTCGCAACCGCCCGAATTCTGGCGGAGAATCGTTCCTTGAATCTGACTATGCCGCCCGGAACATGCCAGCCAGGTCCGTAGTACTCATCTTCGCGCCAGGTAAGGAGTGTTTCACCCTGATTATTTTTCACCAACAGGTCGACATTGATCAAGGGCGTAAGCTCGCTGACGAGCAGGAAGGCCTCCTTCGGCAAGCCTTCGCGCGGATTGCCAATGGAGTTCCTGAGTTTGGCTGTCAGGTCGCCGAGCGGTAGTTTATCCATACGTTCCGTTACCATACCTCCAGCCCATGGTCGCGAAGAATGGCGACCGATATTTCTGGCCCGTACCGTGTCCGGATGATTGCCGCGACTTCATCCGAATAGCTGGCCGCCATGACCACTATCGCATCCACCGGATCGCTCTCAAGAGCGCTTGGGGGTACGATCGGAAGGTGTGTGGCAGGCGTGAATTTGCCTTGCTTGAATGGTGCCGAATCTACGACATATCTGACGCTTGGTGCGATACCGGTGAGCGCAATAACCGCAAGCGCCTGATGACCCGCGCCCCAGATGGCGACCCGGCCCGATAGACAGCTCTGGATAAATGCCCGCAGCGCATCCGCAAGTTCGGAGCGCCGACTGTCAAGCGCCGAGAGGTCAGTAATGGGTCGCTTGCGGACGACAGCCGATAGGATGTAGTCGTGCCACACGCTAGTGCACTCAAGAACCTGGAATCCGCTGCTTTGCAGGGTGAAAGAGAGCGTTTCCCGGGTGAAGTAAAGAAGATGGTCGCTGATGAACTCGGAAAAGAGCTGCTTCTCCAGAATCATGTCGAAGTTGGGCACCTCGACAAGTCCGACGCCGCCAACCGATAGATTGCTGGCGATGCCTCTAAGGCTGGCGCATGGATTTGGCCAGTGTTCGAGAAAATTCAGAGTCATGAACCCGTCGAACGGCGCGCCGGAAACCAACTTTTTAGCGTCTCCGATATAGCCCCGCTGGGCCGACAGCCCCAGTTCCTTGCAGATCGTTACGGATGCTGCGGAGTATTCAAGTCCATGGGCGTCGACTCCACATTCATTCAGCAGGCTCAGATACTCACCCCGACCACATCCAACCTCGAGGATGCTTTTTTCCGCCAGTCCATACCGGCCAATCCACTCCTTGAACTGTGATCGGCGAAACCTCCGCATTTCATCCGAAAAGGCCGCCGCGCGAATGACTTCACGATGATAGGGTACCGGTTTCGCATCGAGTTGCACCAGGCCGCAGACGGGGCACTGAAACACGCTCAGATCGCTTCCCCGATCGAGTCCGATGGTGTGCGCCTCCGGAAAGGACTGCGCCGCGACGGGCATTCCGCGGTAACGCAACAGACTGCCGGCGCTCAGTGCATTTCGACATACCCGGCATCGCTGCCTGGGCGTTTCGTCAAAGCGATTACCTTTCTTCATGGATGCGGGCTGCCAGAGACGCGGGATGCAAGGGCGCGGTCATCTCCAACTGCAATTGTTCCAGCGATAGCAGGGGGGACATGTCTTCCAGCGGCATGGAGATCATCGACCCATCCGCTTGGGGAATTGCCGCTGCCTTGGGCGCCAGCGTTTCATTTTCGAGCAGGCGAACATCGATGAGGCAGGGCCTTGGCAGCGCGAGAGCTTGGCTCAGGGCCGAATCAATGCACCGGGCATCGGCGATCCGCAGGAACGGCATGTCGTAGACGGCGGCTACTCGTTCCAGGTCGGGTAGCCACAGGCCGGCCTCCGGGCCGGTGCCGAGATAGCGTTCCTGGAAATAGTTGCGCTGAGTGTTGCGGATCGAACAGTAGCCGCCGTTGTTCATGATCACCAGGCAAATCGGCAGGTTCTGCGCTTTCAGCGTCGCCAGTTCCTGAAGATTGAGTTGCAGGCTGCCATCGCTTTCCACCGCGATCATGGGCCGCCGGTCGCCGGCAAGACAGGCGCCGATGGCGGCGGGCAGTCCGTAGCCCATCGCGCCGAGTCCGGAGGTGAGGAATACGCGTTGGCCGGACTTGTTGCGAAACACTGTGTAGAACGCCTCGACGCCGAGCCCGGAACTGCCGGTGGATACCGGGGTGTCGGGTGGTGCAGCATCGGACAGCGCCGACACGAAATGGTAGTGACTGATCGGTCCGTCGGTGCCGAAGGGCTTACCCTCCCCCACTGCATAGCGTTGCTTCCAATCGGCGCAGCGCAGACGCCACGCGGAGCGGTCGGGCAAGCTGTGCGACCTTGCGTTTGCGGTCAGCGTGTCGATGAAAGTGCCGGCATCGACAGGAAAGCGCAGGTCAATGGCCATGTCGAGCTTGTCTATTTCTCGCGGGTCGACGTCGACCACGATCTTGCGCGCGGCGCGGGCGAAGCCCCGCGGGTTGTAGGCGGTGATGATGTTGTCGAGGCGGGAGCCGATCGATATCAGCAGGTCGCAGTTCTGTACCGCAAAATTGGCGGCGCGCAAGGCAACCACGCCTGGTCTGCCGACGCATAGCGGATGCGTCCAGGGGATCAGGTCAAGCGCATTCCAGGTCGTCACGACCGGGATGTTGAGATATTCGGCGAGCGCCAAGAAGCGCTGTGCCGCACCCGCAAGGCGAACGCCGTGTCCGGCGAGAATCAGTGGGCGTTCGGCCGCGTCGATGAGTTTGAGGGTGCGCTGAATGGGCT
>Ga0209343_10000685_pt1 | contig 46783 bp, 14 predicted proteins | sample RifCSPlowO2_02_FD_184026 | JGI IMG/M metagenome (GOLD analysis project Ga0209343, IMG submission 184026) | Groundwater microbial communities from Rifle, Colorado - Rifle CSP2_plank lowO2_0.2 (SPAdes) (version 2) | ecosystem: Environmental > Aquatic > Deep subsurface > Groundwater | place...
GTTCGACGTCGCCGACCAGGCCCTGTACGACCGGGTTGCCAAGGGCTATTTCGACGTCGCCCGGGCCGAGAACGAGATCAAGTTGATCGCCCAGCAGAAGGTCGCCATCAACGGCTTGCTTATCCAGAGCAAGAAACTCTTTGAAGGCGGCCAAGGCACGATCACCGATATTGATGAAGCCCAGGCGCGCCTCGATCTGCTGGAGGCCCAGGAGGCCGAAGCCCAGGCCCGCCGTGTGGCTGCGTTGCGAGCGTTGTCCGGGCGCGCCAGTGTGCCCATCGATGATATTCAGCCGATGCGCGAGCAACCCGCCTCCGGTAGCCCGATCCCGCCAGAGCAGGATCTGCCTTACTGGACAGCGATTGCCCGTGAGGCCAGCCCCGAACTGGCGGCCCGGCTGGCGGCGGTGCAAGTGGCCGAGGCCCAGGCCGAAAGTCAGCGCGCCGGGCATTATCCGACCCTGTCGCTGACCACCCAGCTCACTCGCCGGGAAACCCGTCAGTACCAGGAACTCGACCCGCGTCAGGACACCTATTACGTGGGGGTGCAGCTGGATATTCCGCTGTATCGCGGCGGTTCGGTACGCGCCTCGGTGGCCAAGGCCGAAGCCCAACTGGCGGGCGCTCAGTCCGACTACGATGTGCAGCGTCAACAACTGGCCGAGGATATCGAAACCGATTACCTGGGCGTGGTGGCCGGGTTCGCCAAGAGCAAGGCGATGCAGCGGGCGGTGGAATCCAGTCAGCGAGCGCAGACATCGACGGAGAAAGGCTTTCAGGGTGGCGTGCGTTCCACCGTGGATATTCTGGATGCGCAGCAGCGGGTATTTCAGGCCCGTCGCGACCTGCTCAATACCAAGCTCGACATGCTGCAAAGCTATGTGAGCCTGCACACCCACACCGGCCAGATGAACCGCGCGGTTCTGGAGCAGGTGCAAAGCCTGTTTTAACGGGTGGGCGTCATGCAGTGCACATTCTGAATGTGCCTCCGTCATCGCGAGCAAGAACTAGGCGTCCCCGCTGCTCCTACATTTGGTCGGCGGTTGTCCTGGATATTTCTGGCGCTGCAAATCCCCTTGTGGGAGCAAAGCTTGCTCGCGAAAGCGGTGAGGCAGTCAGCAACAATACCGAATGTACCGCCGCCTTCACGAGCTAGCCCGCTGCCACAGGTCAGTTGAAGTCGCTGGCGTACAGCTCCTTGACGCCCACCAGTTCGATTTCGAATGCGGCACTGGCGTCGGCGTTGACACTGCCGTAGAGGATGCCATCGGCAAAGCGCAACTGGCCGGTAGCGTCGCTGGCAAAGGCATTGCTGCCGATAAATGTGAAGGCGTCGAAGTCGGCGGTCAGCGGGTTGGCGTCCAGGCCGGTGAAGTCCAGTTGGTCGAACTCCGTGCTCTTGAAGCCCTTGATCACATCGCGCAACGCGCCGACGCCCATGTCCGTTAGCGCACCGAACACGTAGGTGTCGGTACCCGTGCCTCCGGTCAGGGTGTCGCTGCCTTCGCCGCCGCTCAGCCGGTCATCGCCTGAACCGCCCACCAGGGTATCGTTGCCGGCACCGCCATTCAGAACGTTTGCGCCGCTGCTACCCGTCAGGCTGTCGGCATAGGCGCTGCCGGTCAGGTTCTCGAAGAACTTCAGGGTATCGAGCCCGGAACCCAGGGTGTTCTGTTGTGCGGAGGTCGAGAGGGTAACGGTGACTCCGGCCATGGCACGCTCAAAGGAGACCGTGTCGTTGCCTTCGCGCCCGTCCAACAGGTTATTACCGGCTCCGGCGTACAGCGTGTTGTCCAGCGCATTGCCCGTGCCGTTGGCGGCGTCGGGGGTATTGATATACAGGTTCTCGACATTGTTGCTGAGCGTATAGGCCGCCAGGCTGCTGTGCACGGTGTCGATCCCGCCCGACACCCTGTCGCTGCTGGTTTCAATCACGCTATCGTCGGCGTTGTCGACGTAATAGGTGTCGTTGCCATCGCCACCGCTCATGCTGTCGTCTCCGGCTGCACCATCGATCACGTTGTTGGCGGAATTGCCGGTGATGAAGTTACGCAGTTCATTACCGGTGCCGTCGATGTCCGACACGCCGGTCAGCACCAGATTCTCGACGTTGGCACCCAGCGTCCAGCTGACCGAGGCCTTGACCGTATCGATCTGCGCAGTCGAGGTGTTGGTTTCCACCACGTTGTCGAACACGTTATCGACCACATAGATGTCGTTACCATCACCACCGGTCATGGTGTCGGCACCGAGGTCGCCGTCCAGCGTGTCGTTGCCCGAGCTACCCACCAGGGTGTCCGCCTGGTCGGTGCCGGAAATCATTCCGCCTTCGTTTTGTGCGCCGTCGAATATGTCCTGCACACTGTTGTTATCGTCGGGATTGCCCTGGAAACCCAGGTCATCGGCGATGTAGTCCGCCAGACGCTGGCCGACGATCTCTGCCGATTCCTCATGCAGGTGCCAGACGTCGTCGGGGTACACCAGCGGGTCGACTTCGTAGCGCAAGGGCAGGTCGGTGTAGTCCACCGCCAGTTTCACATCGTCGCGCTCGACGGCGATGGCCTCCTGAACGGCGCGGACATAGCCGACACCCTCGACAATGTCGGCAATCTTTTCTTCCGAATAGCCACGGGCCCGCGCGGCGTCCTGGGCGTAGTGCCCGGTCTCCATCATGTACACGTTGAAACTGCCGAACTGGGTATGCAGGTAATCAAACACCGCCAGCGTTGCGGCCTTGTAAGCCGCCGCTGCCGCGGGCTTGTCGGTGGCGCGGGCGATCTCCTGGGCGGCTTCCTCGCCCTGGCCCCAAACGATGCCCATGGTGACGTTATCGATGGCCTGGAGCTCGCCCAGCTGATCCTGCAACAACGCCACTGCGCGCAATAGCGCCGGCCCGGGTTGGTTGGTGTCGGTCAGCCACCAGCACAACGTGAGTTCCTCTGCACCCAGGGTCGACAGGCCGTTGACGGTGCTGCCGCCCACCGCGATATCGATGCCATTGCCGTCTGCATCAGTGAACTGGCTGCGCACGTCATAGCTGGTGTAGCGGCTCAAGTCGTTGACCAGCATCGAGGTGCCGGACTGATCGTCGTCCTCGGTCATGCGCAGCAGGCGTGCATTGGATTGGCCGAGGGTCGGCAGGTAGAGAATGTCCTGCTGGGCGCGCTCGCCGAACACGAAGTCATCGGCGCTCAGGGTGTCGAGGTGGTTGCCGCTGAGGGCGATTTCGAAGCGATTGCCATTGGCGTCGGCTTCGCTGGATTTGATATAGGTCTTGTCGCCGGCCGAGTTAAGGGCCATGTACAGCGTGCCGTTGCTGCCATTGCCGAGGCCGAGAAAGCCCAGGCCGGAGACATCGATCTTGTCGACGCCCGCGGTGAAGTCATAGATCGTATCGGTGGCCGTAACGCCACCGGTGCTGTAGTCACGGTAGCTGTCGAGCACGTCGGTGTAGCGGAAGGTGTCGGCACCGTCGCCGCCATACAACGAGTCGCGTCCCGCGCCACCATCGAGGATGTCCATGCCGGCACTGGCCTTGATGGTGTCGTTACCGTCCAGACCGAGGATCAGGTCCGCGTCCGCCGTACCGCTTAGGGTTTCGCCGTTGTCGGTCCCGGTGATGGTGTTGGCGGGCGCATCGGCGACCGCCAGGGCGAAGCTGTCGCTGACCGAGGCACCTGATGGATCGGTGGCCTTGAGCAGCAGGTTGTAGTTGCCTGAAGCGGTGCTGGGCGGCGTGCCGGTGAAGGTCAGGTTGGCGGCATTGAAACTCAGCCACGCGGGCAGGGCGCTGCCGTCGGCCAGGGTCGCTGTGTAGGTCAGTACATCCTGGTTGGCGTCGCTGAAACTGTCGGAGGTAACGGTGTAGGTGAATGGCGAGTTTTCAGTAGCGTTCTGGTCGAGGAGGGGGATGACCACCACCGGTGCCACGTTGCTGGCGGTGTTCTGATCGTCGAATACGAAATGGCTGGCCGCCAGGCTGTTGGCCAGGTTACCCGCCAGCGACACTTCGAAGCGATTGCCGTTGGCGTCGAAATTGTAGTCCTTGAGATAGGTGCGGTTGGTCGAGGCGCTGTAGGTCACCAGCAGCGTGCCATCCTGGCCATTACCCAGACCGGTGTAGCCGAGTGCCGACACATCGATCCTGTCGGCGGCCACGTCGAAGTCGAGGATCAGGTCACTGGAGCTGGTGCTACTGGAGCGGTAACTGTCGAGCGCCGAGGTGTAGCGGAATACGTCGGCACCCGCACCACCGGTAAGTTTGTCCGCACCCGTGCCGCCCACCAGAATGTCATTGCCGGCACCGCCATCAAGGGTGTCGTTGCCGGCACCACCGTACAGCTGCTCGTTGGCCGCGGTGCCGGTCAGCGTATCGCTGTTCGGCGTGCCATTGAGCACAATGGGGGCACCGGGCACATCCTGCACCGCAAGGGTAAAGCTGTCGCTGACGGTCGCGTTGCTGCCGTCGGTCGCGGTGACCTGGATGGCATAAGTGCCCGAGGCCGTGTTGCTGGGTGTACCGCTGAAGGTACGACTGGCGGCATCGAAGAGCAGCCAGTCTGGCAGGGCGCTGCCATTGGCCAGCGTGGCGGTGTAGCTGAGGCTGTCGTTGTCCGGGTCGGTGAAGCTGGTGGCCGGCACCACGTAGTTGAATGGGGTGTTTTCGGTCGCGTTCTGATCCAGCAGCGGCGTGGCCAGCACCGGTGCCTGGTTGGTCGGCGACGAAGCGGTGAAGACAAAATTGGCGCTGGTCAGCGTGTCGAGGTAATTGCCGTCCAGCGCTACTTCGAAGCGGTTGCCATCGGCGTCGGCGTCCAGCGATTTGATGTAGGTCTTGGTGCCGGCACTGTTGAGCGCCACATATACGCTGTCATTCCTGCCGTCGCCCAGGCCGGTGAAGCCCATGGCGGAGAGGTCGATCTTGTCGGCGGTGACGTCGAAGTCGGTGATCACATCACCGAGGTCGGCACCGTCTGGGTTGTAGTTGCGGTAACTGTCCAGGCGGTTGGAGAACACGAAAGTATCCGCGCCGGTGCCGCCGGTGAGGGTGTCCACGCCGGCACCGCCGTCGAGCCTGTCATCGCCCGCGCCGCCACTGAGGCTGTCGTTGCCGTCGAGGCCGAGCAGGGTATCGGCCGCTTCACTGCCCAGCAGCGAGTCGCTGCCGCTGGTGCCGGTGATTACCCGGTTGAAGATGAAGTTGCTGGCGGTCAGGGTCTCGGTCAGGTTGCCCGAGAGAATCAGCTCGAAACGATTGCCGCTGGCGTCAGCGTCGTAGTCCTTGATGTAGGTGCGATCGCTGCTTTCGCTGTAGCTGATCTGCAGCGTGCCGCCACGGCCGTTGCCCAGGCCGGTGAAGCCCAGTCCGGCGAGGTCGATCTTGTCCTGGGTAACATCGAAATCGGTGATGGTGTCATTGAAGCTGGTGGTGGCGTTGCGGTAACTGTCTGACTGGCTGGCGAAGCGAAAGGTATCGGCCCCGTTGCCGCCGGTGAGCCCGTCGAGGCCCGCGCCGCCCACCAGGATGTCGTCACCCGCGCCGCCATCGATGCTGTCGTTGCCGGCACCGCCGTAGAAAATCTCGTTGGCGCTGCTGCCTAGCAGGGTGTCATTGCCAGCCGTGCCTTGTACGGTGGTGGTCGGCACTGTGGCGCTGACATAGCTGCCGTCGCCATAAACCAGCGTGTCACCCTTGCTGGTGTGACCGATGGTGTTGCCGATGATCGCGTTGCGATCGGTGCCGTCTTCGTTGCGCTCGGCGACGCCGTAGGTCGATAGATCACTGCCGCTGATGATGTTGCCCTGGATAAGGTTGTCGCTGCCGTTGAAGTATCGGCCGGACACACCCAGGGTGTCGTCGTAGGACTGGATGATGATTTCCGCTACCGGGTTGCCCAGGGAGTTGTTGTTGAGCGTGTTGTCGGTCACTTCGACGTGGGTGCTGCCGTAGATGCGAATCCCGGCGCTGCCGTTGTCGTGAATATCGACGCCGCTGACGGTCACGTAGCTGGACAGCTTGATCAGTATGCCTTCGCCGCCGTTGCCATACACCTCGCCACCGGTAATGGTGATGTTGCTGGGGGAGGGGATATCCTCGCTGCCGCGCTGCACCACAATGCCATTGGCACCGTTGTCGTAGGCAAGGTTATTGGTCATGGTGAAATCGTGGGTGCTGGTAACAACGTTGAAGCCGTGACGGTCGTTGTTGTAGGCGATGTTGTTTTCGAAGGTGCTGTTGCTGAGGAAGTCGGCAACGAAGCCATCGAGGCCGTTGCCGTGGGCCACGCTGTTCTTGATGACCATGTTGACGGTCTGCTCGTGGGGGTCGAAACCGTACCCGGAGCAATCCTTGATCTCGACGCTGTCGAGGGTGACGTTGGAGTCGTAGGCTTCCTGGCCGGGAATAAACCCGTTGAACCAACCGTCGATCTTGCCCGTGGTGGCGTCGCGGTTGCCGTCGATGGTGAGGTGGCTGACACCGAAGTCGTGGGTTTCCTCACCGTAGGCCGAGCGGATGATGCCGGTGATCTTGGTGTCGGAGCCGTCGGCCACTTTGACAGTGGTTTCACCCATGCCGTCGCCGTACAGATAGACGTTACTTTTCAGCACCAAACAGCCGTCGGATGGTTCCGCACCGGCCGAAACGATATAGATCCCGGTGGGCATATACACCTGTCCGCCGCCTGCCGCGGCCGCCGCATCAATCGCGCTTTGTATGGCCGCCGTGTCGTCGCTGATGCCATCTCCTCTGGCACCAAAATCTTGTACGTTGAAAATCATGCACTTATCTCCATATCGGGCTTAAACCACGGCATATGCCAATGTTCCATCGGCGGCTACGGTGATAAGACCCAACGGAGCGAAAAAGTTGTGACCGCATATCGGAAAGTGTCAAAAATACAGCAAGCCGATGCGCGACAAAACAAAAGCGACTTTATATTGACGCTCTCTTGGGCGTCTAGCGAAGCCCCTGTAGGCGCGGGCTTGCGCACGATGACTGAATCGCGCCCACTCTCCAGTCTCTGGTGAACTCCCCCCGCTCCGATAGACACCTCCATACCTGCAGCAACTGCAGCGATTTCTTATCGCAAAAAAGACTAATGCTTTGTGGAGTGGTAACTAGCCTGTCAGTCAATTAATTCTTTGCGCGATTTCGGGCTGTGCGCGGGGCAATGTATGGAAATCAAACGAGCGAGCTCGGGGTTTCCTTGACTCCGAGGTCGCTACATGAACAGTTTCATCTCCGCTCAAAAAAAGTCAAAAAAGCAGTCAAAAGCTTCTTTTTTACTGCACAAATTACGTGAAGCCATTGCCGCCCGGGCATCTTCAGTAGAGTGCGAGCGGATTCTCCGAGCGCATCGCCCATCTTTTAGCCTTGAAGCATTGGAACCCCGACTGCTGTTATCGGCTGATTCTGTGGTCAACCTCAGTGCCGCTGCCGATACGGTGTCAATCGTACAAACCGGCCTTTCAGCAGACGGTGGGGCGATTCTCAACCTGACCGTCAATGCGGTCATGACCGCCTATGGCGATGCGACCACAGGAGTTTCGTCGTTAACCCTCAATGCCTTGGGCGGCAATGACTCAATCACCCTAGGAAGCGGCATCACCGCCAAACTGGTGATTGATGGTGGTACTGGCAGCGACAGCATTACCGGCCCGAATCAAGACACCGACTGGATTATCTCTGGCGTCAACAATGGCGCGTTTGGAGAGATGAACAGCTTCACCAATGTTGAGTCGCTGGCCGGTGGCAGCGGTGATGACAACTTCAAGTTTGAAACCTTCGGCGCACTGGCTGGCAGCATCAGCGGTGGCGGCGGCTTCGGAGTCAATACGGTTTTTTCTGCCGATACCGACAACGTCTGGGCGATCAATGCGGCTAATGCCGGGAGCTTGAACGGCAATCTTTTTAGCGCTGTGAGCAACCTGGCCGGTGGTCAGGGCGTGGACAGCTTTGACTTCACCTTGGCCGGTGCCATCAGCGGCATTATCGACGGTGGCGACGATGACTCGCAGCTGGTAACGCCGGTCGTCGATAGGCTGAATTTCAGTGGTTTGAATAGCGCGGTGGATGTCGACTTGGCTGCCGCTGCTGTGAGCGGTCGAGTCGGGGTATTCAGTCGGATCGACAGCCTGGTGGGCAGTTCCTCTGTCAGTGACACGCTGCTGGGCTACGACAGCAGCTCGGTACGCTGGACCATTGACGGTTCTAACTCGGGCAATGTGGAGGGGCTGCTGTTCAGCTCTTTCGAGAACCTGACCGGTGTCAGTAGTAGTACCAGCGATGCCTTTACCTTCGAGGTGGGCGGCAGTCTCAGCGGTATTCTGGCGGGTGGCAGCAGCACCTATGACAGTTTTGAGGTGGCTGATGGCCTGGGTGGCTACACCATTTTCAACCCGGCCAGCGGTGTTGATCTTGCCGGGTCGCTGAACCTCCACGGCAAGTCCATCACCTACACCGGGATGGATGCTCAGGACCTGATTGCCGGCGACCCCTATGACAAAGTAATCAAGGGCACGATTTTCAACGACACCATTGTGCTCGAAGATAACAGCACCGCTGGTGACGGCCTGATGCAGGTGCGCTTTGATGGGAAAAAATTCTTCGATGGCTTCACCACCACCGACAGCCTGGCTTTCGCTGTACCGGCCGACACCCTGACCATTGAAGGTCGCGATGGCAATGACAGCATTGAGGTCAAATCCCTCGACAGCCTGTTTGCCGCTGACTTGCTGCTTTACGGCAGTTCCCTGAACTCCCACGGCGTACCCATCGACGCCATCTACAGTGACACCATCACATTCAGTGGCAGCATCAATACCGGTGGCGGCACCCTTGATGCCTGGGCTGCCAATATTGTCGTGAGCAATTCGGTAAACATTGATGTGGGTGGCGGCTATATCAACTTCCGCTCGCGGGACATCGGTATTGCCGAAGTTGAAAACCTGTCGCCGGTATTCGGTACCGACCGCAGCGTTTCGATCATCATTGGCCAGGGTGCAGTGCTGAGTTCAGAGGGCGGGATATTCTTAATTGCCCAGGCTGAAGATCAAAACCTTGCCACCGTGTTGGGTGCGAGCAAGGAGGTAGACAACTACATCATTCAGCCACTGGCTGACCAAGTGGCGGGTCTTACTGCGCTGCCGGTCAAGCTGCTGGTGAAGAACTCCAGCGCCACTATCACCCTGCAAACGGGTGCCAAGCTACTGTCTGACAGCACCGTGGGGGTCTATGCCAACGCGGTTACCGATGCATCTGGCAGTGCCAGCAGCAGTTTGATCAGCCTGGGTTATGCCCGTGCCGTGAGTACGGCCACCATCGATATTCAGGCGAATGTAGAGATACTTTCACGTGATGCCTCGGTCGTTATCACCACCTCGGGTGAGGCCACGGCCAATCTGAGTTCCAGTACGTCCAAAGACTTGTCCAGCACGCCCAATCCGGGCGGCTCGGCGGCGCAGTTTGCGTTGGCCATTGCCGTCAGCGACGCCAATGTCACCTCCCATATCACTGTGGCAGCGGGTACCACCATTACTGCGGGCAAGACGGCCAATGTGATCGCCGGTGGCGATATCAGCTCCGAAGCTGAAGCTGAAACCGGTCTGTTTGCTGACGGTACTGCCGGCCTGGCTTTTGCCTTGCAGTTCTCCAATGCCGACATCAAAACCGTTATGAATGGTTCGGTTACCGCATTGGCCAAGCCCGGCTATACGGTCAAGATCGAGATCGATCCGCTGGAAACCAACCCTGACAATGTCGGCTATGTGGATTACGCCAACAACATGATTCACGTCGGTGCCCATGCCTTGGTGACCGAGGATGTAATCACCTATACCAACCGCTATGGCACCAGCATTGGCAATTTGCGCGATGGTGATTCGTACTACGTTATCGCGCTCGAAGACGACCTTTCTACACTCGATCGTGACGAGTCAGAATGGATCATGCTGGCCGAGACCGAGACTCAGGCGATCAAGGCCAGCCTGGGTTTCACCGATGTAGCAGATGGCAACGTAGTGAATCTCACGGTGCTCTCTGGTCTTGAAACCGCCAATAACGGACGGGTGTTCGTCGGCAGTGATATCGACGCTGATGCCAGCAGCATTACCTTGCGCGACAGCGCCAACTCACCCAGCAATTTCAACAAATTCGAGCTGGGCCAGGCGGTGGTCTACCACGATGACGGGGTTAACCATATCGATGGGCTGGTGGACGGTAATACCTACTACGTAATCGTTGGCACCAGTCAGAACAACCTGCAGGGCGACACCCGTTTTGCCACCGGCCAGGTGATTCAACTGGCTGAGTCTGAGAACGAAGCCCGGGCAGGGGTGTTTATTGACATCGGTTCGAGCGCGGATGCCAACGGCTTTAGCCTGACCGCCAAGCATGTGCTCGACACCGGTTTCGCCACCGGCGTGGGCATCTTTGCCGAGCTCAGCGCAGAGGACAAAGCCAGCGCTAGCGCCGGACTTGAGAGCGAAGACGCGGAACAAAGCCCGTTGGAAAAATTCAACGATGTGCTCGACACCAATATCGCCGACAAGATCATCACCAGCCTGACCAAGTCGTACAAGGACAATCAGGCCGCGACCAACAGTGGTTCTGCTTCCGGATTCAGCGTCGCTGGTGCGCTGGCTTTTACTTTTGCCAAACACTCGGTCATTACCGAAGTTGGCAGTTCATCAGTGCTTAAGTCCAACGAAGACCTTGAGGTCAAGGCCACCATCAGCCAGGAATTTGCACTCAGTGCGGAAAGCACCGTCGAGCCGCAGGAAGACAAGGATAGCGAGCCAGCGGGAACCAGTGCTGCCAACAGTGTCAGTGTCGCGGTAAGTGTGGGGGTATTCGACAACACCGCCACGGCGACGGTAAACAGCAATGCCACGCTGGATGCGTTGCGCGCCACGCGGGTGATAGCAGATGTCACTTATCCGTTCCTGACTCGGCCGGACCAATACATTCCTCTGTCGTTGGGCGAGTTGGTCGATTCGTTGCGTTCGGAGGGCCCCGATGCCGTCACCAAGTACCTGACCGGCACTCTGGGCGCTAAAGAAGGCCTATTCAACAGCTGGACCAACGCCACCTCCAAAGCGGACAAGCTTGGGATTGCCGGCTCGGTCAACGTGCTGGTGTTCGACAATGACGCGATTGCCGATGTGAAGTCTGGTGTGCAAATCAACCAAGACCTGGATTGGCGCAATGATGCGATCAATGCGCACGTCAATCAGGCAACTAATCAGGCAGATGGGCGCGGTGAGCAGGTGGTTTCAATTGAAGCCACCAACTACATGCAAATTATCAATATGACGGGCAACTTTTCCCTGCCCGAGTTTGATATTGACCCAACCAAAAGCGACTCCTTCAAGGAGCGCCTGTCGCTGAACCCAGCAGGCACCGGTGGTTCCCGGGGTGGCGTTGGCGGTGCCTTCTTTATCAGCGTGATGGACAACACCACCCATGCGTTGGTGGCTGATGGTGCAGCGATTTACAGCGGTGCCGACGGCGGCTTCAACATGAAGGCCGAACAGGCGGTTTCGCAAGTCAACCTGGTGCAGGCGGGCGGTGAAGGTGGCAAGTTGGCCATCAGCGGCTCGGTGGCTTACAACGGCATCACGTCGGACACCCTGGCGCAGCTCGGAGCTGGCGCGTTTGTAACGGGCCGCGATGTGCGTCTGTATGCGGGTGATCTGGAAACCAACGTCAACTGGGTCGGCGGTATCGCCAAGGGGGAAACCACTGGTGTTGGTATTGCCGTGGCGATCAATAACCTGAACCGGCAAACCCAGGCCATTATCGGTGACGCGGATCAGCTCACCAGCAATAACAGCATTGATGCGGTCCAGCACATCAATGTTTCCGGTGACGTTAAGTTGCGCGCATTTGTGGGGGGCGAATTGTGGTCCTTCGCTGTGGCGGGGGCAGCAGCTACGGGCTCTCAACCCGAGCAGCCCGAAGTAGGCAAGGCTCCGGCAGGCGCTAGCAAAACGCCCAGCCAGTTCGACAGCACTATTGCTCCGCAGCAGTCGGGTAGCACCACTGCCGCAGCGGCGGCGGTGTCGGTGAATATCGTCAATGACGACACCCGTGCAGCCATTGTGGATGCTGGTCATCTAATTGCCGGTGGCGACCTGGTGCTCGAGGCTGGCAACGACCTGTTCCATGTTGCCGCAACGGGTGGCGCAGCCTTTGCGGCCAATACCGGTAATCAGACGGCCAATGCACTGGCCGGTGCCTTGAGCTTTAACAACCTGGATGTGGAAACCCGGGCCTATGTGATTGACACCGATCTGGTGGTCGACAACCTGGATATCAGTGCCACCCGCACTGGCGACCTGATTACCGTGAGCGCGGCGGCTGCCGTCAGTACATCGAGTAATGGTCTGAGCCTGGCGGGCTCTATCTCGTTCAACCGACTGGACAACGAAACCAAGGCTTTCATGTATGGCGTTGCGGTCGATGCAAGTGGCGATGGCACGCTCAAGGCCAGTGATGATTCGGGAATTATTTCTATCGGTGGTGGGGCTGCCATTGGCGGCGCTACGGGGGTTGGTTTCTCTATTGGCTTTAACGAAATTACCGGTAATACCCTGGCCGCTATCGAGGATTCGACTCTCGATTTTGGCGGCGCGTTAGAGCTACGGGCGATCAATAACAACGCATTACGCTCGGTGGGAATATCCGTTGGAGCCAGTAAAGAAAGTGCGGCGGCCTTTACCATTGGCGTGAACTTGATCATCAACACCGTTGATGCGCACATTAGCCGGTCAAGCCTGACCGGCGCGTCGGCAGTCACGCTGTTGGCGCAGGACGACTCTGTGCTGCAAGCCGTCGGCGGTGCTGTGGCCATCGGCCTTAACGGGAATGGTTTTGGTGGTGCGCTGGGTTGGAACTCGGTGACCAACACTATTCGGGCCTACGTTGAAGATTCCAGCCTGACGGGGATTACCGGTGAGGTCAGCGTTACCGCTAAATCCAGCGAGGATGATGGTCTGCTGGACGGCAAGATCTCCTCGGCGGCCATCGGCGCGGCAGGTTCCACCAATACCTCGGTGGGTGGGGCGCTGGCGATAAACGGCATTATCAACAAGGTTGATGCCCATATCACCAACTCAACCGTGCATGGCACCGGTAATCTCAGTGTCCAGGCACTGGATACCTCGAGTATCAAGTCGCTGACCGGCGGAGCGGCCATTTCCATTGGCGGCACCGGTGTCGGTATCGGCCTGTCGGCCAATTTCATTGCCAACGAAATCACCGCCACCATCCTCAATTCTGATGTGATGTGTACGGCGGGCAGTGTGTTGGTCAATGCCGATGAAGGTGCCTCGATCAATTCGGTGGCTATCGGCTTGGGTGGGGGCACTGGGAATGCTGTTGCCGGTTCCGCTACGGTCAGCGTGATCGTCAATACGGTTGAAGCCTCCATTGCCGGAGCGGCGATGGTGCAGGCCGCCGGTAACGTGCGAGTTAAGTCGCACAATGGTGCCCATGCCACCACCATCGCCGGCCAGTTAGCGGTCAGTGGTGGTACCAGCGTAGGAGCCGCCATCACCAACGTCACCATCGTCAATAACACCAAGGCCTGGATCGATGGCCGGGCGACTGTGGCGGCCAATGCCAGTGTGGGTGGCAGCTTTACCGATGCCACGGGACGTACCGGTATTCGGGGTGTTTCGATAGAAGCGTCCTCGCCCAAGGATGTACAGATTTTTGCCATTGGCGGGTCCGTAGGCAGCACCGCTGGCATCGCCGGTTCCTTCTCGGTCACGGTCATTGATGACACCACTGAAGCCTTTGTTTCGTCCCCAGGCGCTTCCGCAGCCGGCAGCATCATCTCTGGCGGCGACGTTAATGTGGTGGCGGTCAGTGGCTTTGACCTGATTGGCGCAGCAGGCGCTGTGGCCATCGGTGGTACGGCAGGTATTGGTGTTGGTGTGGATGTTGGCGTGGCAACCATTAGCAATCGTGCGTACCTGGGCAATGGTACTCAGGTCCAGGCCGACAATTCGGTAGTGGTTCAGGCGCTGACGGAAGACAGCGTGCTGTCAATGTCGATCACCGGCGCTGCGGGCGGAACCGTGGCCGTTGGTGTTACCGCAGGGGTGTCCGTGCTGTCACTCACCACCGAGGCCTACATCGGTGCAGGAGCCAAGGCTTACGCCAAAAACAACGTGGTGGTGCAGGCGCTCGATACCACCGTGGCCAACGTGGTCAGCGGCAACATAGTCGGTGCCGGAACCGTGGCGGTGGGTGTGGCTGGCGGTATCTCGGTAATCACCAAGGACACCCGCAGCTGGATTGGTGCCAATGCGACCGTGGATGGCCTGGCAACAGGTGCGGCATTTAAGGCCAATACCGGCACTTTCGACAGTGCGACAGCCATCGATTACAGCCAGCAAAACAGCGTCAATGCCGGGTTCAGTACCTCCAACGTCGATGCTCAGGCGGACACCATCGAGCTGAGCTATCCCGCCGCCGAGCAGTTTAGCGAAGGACAGCAGGTCAACTATTCAGCGGGTGAACAGGCCATTCGTGGATTGACCAGCGGCAGCCGCTACTACGTGCATATCGTCTCCGGTAACACCATCCAGTTGTACCGTGAGGCGGGCGACGCTTCGACGCTGGTTGATCTGAAAGCCTCGACCCTGCAGGTGGACGCGCCGAGCAATATCATCACCTATGTGGGGCATGGCTATACCGAGGGCGAAGTGGTGCAGGTGGGCAGCAACACGGCGCTGCCAATTGCCGAGCTCGCAGCCGGTGCCTACACCGTACATAGGCTTTCGGATGACAGCTTCCAGTTACTGGATGCAGACGACAAGGTGGTGGACCTCAGAGTCTCCACCGCTATGAGTGGTCCGAATTGGACGGCCGAGCACAATCTAGACAGCGTCACAGGCGTCGGTACACCTGAAGTGACCAACGAAAACTGGGCCGATTCTGATGAAATCACCCATCGCGATGGCACCGCTATTGTCACGGCAGACCGCAGTGGTGTGATCGTGACGGCGGTCAGCACCAACCAGATCGCCACCGCCGGTGCGGCAGTGGGTGGGGCCGGTACGGTGGCGGTGCAGGTGTCTGGCGCGGTTAGCGTGCATATCATCAACACCGAAGCCCATATTGCTGCTGGTGCCGATATCAACACGACCAACGGTAATGCTGGTGCCGGGGCCAACCAGGGTGTTTATGTTAACGCCGGACGCAGCCTTGAAGAGGTTGCAGTGGGTTTGTCAGCCAGCGTCAGTGGCGTGTTTGCTGGAGCGCCTTCGGCCACTGTCCCCGTCATTCTGGGCGGCACCCGGGCCTGGATTGGTAATGACAGCGGTTTTGCCACTGACTCCCACGGCAGCGCTGCTACCTATGCAGGCAACGTCAATGCCAAGGGCGATGTGGATGTTCGTGCCACGGCCAAGGAACGCGTTATCAGTGTGGCCGTCGGTATTGCCGGTTCTGGTATTGCCGGCGTTGCCGGTTCAGCCTCGGTGGTGGTGATGGATACCACCACCCTGGCGGCGATCAGCGGTGATGTGAAAGTCTATGCCGGCGGTAATGTCTATGTTGGTGCCCGTGACGACACCCAAACCTGGTCCATCGCTGGTGGGGTAGGTATAGGCATTGGCGGTGGCGGCGGTGCAGGTGCTATAGCGGTGAGCGTGATCACCAAGCACACAGAGGCGGTAATTGGCGGTGGAGCCTCGGTGGATGCGGCTGGTAACAGCGCCGGTTCGGTCCAGGTGGCCACTGGCGCTACGGATGCTGATGGCGTCCCATTGTTCACCAGCGGTAAAGGCGTTGCCGTGCAGGCGCACTCCAGCGAAGACGTATTTGCCCTAGGGGCAAGCGCAGGGGGTGGGCTGTACGTGGGTGTGGCAGGGTCGGTATCGGTCGAGGTAATAGACTCCGATTCGCTGGCCCATATCATCGGCGGTGCGCAGATCAATCAGCAGCTTCCTCTAATCAATTCGGCAGCGGCGCAGTTGGTCAATGTGTCTGCGACCAATCAGCTGGATGTGCTGTCCATCGATGGCGCGGTAGCTGGCGGAGCCGGCGGGCTTGGGGCCAGTGTTGATGTGGCGGTGATCCGCAACGATACGTCCGCATTTATTGGCGGCGCAGATACCAAGGTTCAGGCCAAGGGGGATGTGGCGGTCAATGCGGTTGCCCGGCGCGACCTCAGCAGCAACACCATTTCATTGGCAGCAGGCGGCTTTGGCTTGGCTGGCAGCATCAGTGTGTATTCAGTGGGCGGCAATTTTGGCAGCAGCTATACCGCCAACGATGGCAGCTCCAGCCAATCCCAGGATGCGTTGGATGGTGGTGATGGAGAAACGGTGACCGATTCGGTGGAGAGTACCACCAGTGGTTTCATGGATGGTTTCACCGCAAAAGATGCTGACACCGTTCCGGCGTTTGATAGCAGCGCGGTTGATACCAGCGCTAACACCATCAGCATTGCCAGCCATGGCTTGAGAACTGGAGACAGTGTCGTCTACACCAGTGCCAGCGCCATTGGCGGCCTTGTTTCAAATACGACGTATTACGTGATCGAGGTTAGCGAGAACGAATTCCAGCTGGCAACCAGTGCCAAGAATGCCATTGCAGGGGTGGCCATCAACTTCACCTCGGCCGGTGGCAATGCTCAGCAATTGAGCAGCGGAGCTACAGCCAGTGCTAACTCGGCGCGCGACACCGTGGCTGACAACAGCGCGGCAGGCAAGGTGGATGGAGCCAAAGATCAGACCGATGGCGTCAGCAGTGGCACCACTGCGGGTATTTTGTCGGGCGCGAGCATCGTCGCCAAGAATGTTGAAGTGAACGCCACCAACCGCACCCGTCTGAGTTTGCTGACCGGTGGGGTCGGCCTCGGTGGTGCAGCCGGTATAGGCCTTGGCATAGTGGTCGCCACGGTGGATTCGGACGTATCGGCCTTTATCGATGAGAGCGTCAGCGTCAACGGTATAGACGGTGACGCCACCCCAGGCGGTGATGGTGATGTAAAGGTTTCCGCGGCGCTGGACTCGAACATCCGTTCCCTGGGCTTTGCCGGTGCGGTGGGTGGTTTTGTCGGGCTCGGTGCAGCGGTTTCCTACATTGAGGACAGCAGTGATGTGCGGGCGCTGGTTGGTGCCCATGTCAACGGTAGCGGGGATATATCCGGAACGGATGGTGCACAGGTCGGCACCCTGGTTTCGTTCCGCAATGTCACCGTCGAAGCCGAAGCCGACCGCACCATGGCCATTGCCACAGGTGCTGCAGGTATCGGCGGTAGCGCGGGTCTCGGCGTGGCGATCACCGTCGGCCGGATCACTGGTTCAGTCGATGCGTTGGTGGCGGATAACAGCCAGATCGGCAGCGCTCTTAGCCAGGTTGGCAATGTCACCCTGAGTGCCAGTGGCACAGCCACCATTACCCCCTTTGTGGACGGCGGCCCTATGGGCATTGCCCTGGGCGGTGGCTTCTTTGGTGGGGCCGCAGGTATTACCGATGCACGTATCGGTGATAGCGGTAATCAAGTGGGCGTGACCGCGAAAATTGGCGAGCGCGTGACCATTGACGCCAGTGGTGAGGTCAGGCTCACGGCAGACTCGGTCTATCTAGCGCGGGTTACAGCCGACGGCGGCGCTATTGGTGCAATTGCCATCGGTGCAATGTTTGCCCGTGGCGATATTGTCAGCCTCACCGAGGTCAGTATCGGCAAATCGACCCAGATCAACGCCGGTAGCCTCAGTGCCATAGCCAACAACACCAGCGACAGCTCGGTTAGCACCACAACCGCCGCTGGTGGCTTGGGTGCCGGGGCTGGCAGTAGTGCGGTTACCTATGTAACGCCGACAGTGCTGGTGAAAGTTGATGAAGACGCCAACATCACCACCCAGGGGGATGTGACCCTGCAGGCTACCTCCATTCGTGCCAAGGCTGGAGCCAAGGGCTTCGGGCTGGTGATTGGGGGGGCTGCTGTCGGGGTTGTGCTTACCGATGCCAATGTCACCCCTACGGTGACCAGCAGTGTTGGCAAAAACGCCAGCATCGTTGCCGGTGGCGATGTCGCCGTGGTGGCAGAGGTGCTCGCCAAGACCACCAGCGTCCCACTGGATGATTTCTTCACACCAAGCAGCGATGTGGACACGGATGACGACACTATCGTCTTTGATTCCCATGGGCTGAACGATGGCACCTATGTGCTGTACGACAGCAACGGCAACACCGCCATTGCTACAGGGGGCAACGGTGATCCGGCCTTGGCCGAAGACCGCGAGTATCGGGTAATTGTGGTTGATGAAAACACCCTCAAGCTCGGTGCCTCATTCGAGGCATCGGCTGCCAATACCGGCAGCTTGTTCAGCCCGCAAGACGGTGTGGATGCGCTGAGGGATCGCATCCGTTTCGAGGCACCCCATGGTTTCGTGACGGGCGATGCGGTCAAGTACGACTTCACCGGTAGCACCAGCCTCAATGCGACGAACCTGAATGCCGCCACCACGTATTACGTACGGGTGCTGGACGACTACAGCATCAAGCTGTTCAGCAGCCGTAGCGATGCTTTGGCTAACCAGAGCAGTTTCAATGCTGGCACTTCGCAGGATGTGGTGGATGACAGCAATTACATTCACCTCTCAGGCTTTGCTGACGGTCAAGCGGTGACCTATTACGCAGCACCCACAGCGGTGTTCAGCAGCATACTGGTCGACACCCAGTATCAGCAGGACACCGATGGTGATACCGCCGGTAACCAGCCAGGCTTGGTAAATAGCAACAACGATTACCTCTATCTCGGCCGGGATAGCAACGGTGACGGCATCATCAATGGCAGCGATAGCGGTCACGGTTATGTGAACGGCGACAAGCTGACTTACCGCACCAGCGGCACGGCAATTGGTGGGCTGAGTAATGGTTCGAGTTACTACGCCTTGGTCGTCAACAAGGACAATATCCAGTTGGTGCGTGGTTATGCCGAAGTCGACGGGCTTTCGTTTAACCAGATTGACGATGAAAATGACGAAATTGTGCGCAGTTCCGGCAGCTGGATAGCTGATGGTTTCACCGTTGGGGCCAGCATTGTGATCGGCGGCACTGACGACAATAACGGCACCCGGACAATCACAGGTATCTCGGTCGACGGCAAAACCCTGTATTTCGCGGGTGATGTGCTGACTGATGAGTCCCACGATGCAACCTTACGGACCCAAGCCATTGCACTGACAGCTGACAAGAGCGAGGCCGGTCAGCAAGTTCAGCACGCCCTGGAACGGCAGACATTGGGCGTGTTGCAAGATGGCGTGACCTACTACGTCATCAACAGCGATGGTAGTAAATTTCAGCTGGCAACAACTGCTGCCAGTGCAACAGCCCTGAATGTCAGCGACCTGAACCGCACGGGTCTCCATGGTTTTGGTAAGGCCGGTATTGAGTTGTCTGGGGCCAGCGGAAAGCAGGAATTGCGCCTTGACCTGTCCAGCACGCCAACCGGTAATCACTTGCTGCTGGCACCAGGTGGTGACTCTTTGCGTCTGCTTAATCCGCCGGCGGGCGACGGTGTGTCCATCAGCCGCGTCGAGGGTGGCGGCGGCGGAGGCCTGGCAATCAGCTTGCCAACAGCCAAGCTGACCATTACCAACAATGTTCAAGCGTGGGTGGCGGCTGACCTGGTTGATGCCGGTGGCGACATTACTATCTCTACCGCGTCGGTCAGTCGCGGTAAGGGCTATATCAGCAATATCGGTGGCGGGGCGATTGCAGCCGCCAAGGTCGAGGCCAATGTCACCATCAATAACACCAGCCAAGCCTACCTGACAGGTGATGGCGTGACGCTTAAGTCCAAGGGCCAGGTGTCCATTCTTTCTGACTCTTCGATGTCGAGTAACGTGTATGCCACAGCTAAGGGTGGCGGTATTGGTGCCGGTTCAGAGGCGCGGGCCTACACCACCATCAACAGTGGTGATGACACCGATGGTGATGGTGCCAGCAACAACACTCAGGGCACGCTGACTAAGGTGGGCGAGGGCGCTCATATCGAGGCCGATACGCTGCGCCTCAATGCCCAGGTATCGCACCTGAGCGTCTGGGATCACAGCTATGCACTGGCGGGCGGTTTTGTTGCGGTGGCTATTTCGGACTCCAACGTCAACACCCATTCCGCCGTGCAAACCCTGATCGACACCGATGCCCGGATCAAGAGTACCCGAGGTATCGATATTGGCGCTTATCACCGTGATGTCTCGGTAGACCGGGATACCAATGCGGTGGCCATCGCCTTTATCCCAGTTCCGATTAATCGAGGCAGCAATACCACCGAGGTGGTTGAACTGATCGAAGCCCGGGACGGCGCGCGTCTGCAAACGGCTCCGCGCGCCAATAGCGACACGCCTTTGAGTACTCGCACAGCCGATGGCGGTCTCTACAATCATCTGGCCTTGCTGGCGGAAGCGACTGAGGTTAATACCTCTGGCACTTCATCAAAAGACAGTTTTATCCGCTGGGATGCCGACGTAGAGATTTCTGCCGGGGCCAGCCCGGAAGTACTGATCGATGCCAATGGCAACGTGGTCAAAGCCATCGGTGCCGATGTGACGATCGTGGGTAACCAGGCCATTGTCGATGACATCAGTGCGGGTAGTGGTGGCGAGGTGCTGTTTGTTGCCAACCGAATAGTCAACGACATAGCGGACGCGGCACCGGACCTGCGCTCCAAGTTCACCTTCTCTGACGCCTACGCCGGCATCACCATCACCAACCAGTCCACGCTGGATCTGGTGGTCAACAATATCGCTGTCGGAGTGGCTTCGGATCCATTCGTTGATCTGCAAGGCAATCACGTCAGCCTGACGTTCAACCTGAGCCGCACGGTCAGTCCGACTCAGATAACCATTGAAAATACCGGGACCCAAACCGGCTTTGCCCCCGATATCCTTCTGGCCGGCACCATTGATAATCCAATCGGTCAGACCCGCATCTATGCCGCCCAAGGCGATATTGTGGCGGTAACCAACCGTGGCGTCTCGGCTGTAGGTTTTGCTGACAAATCGCGCACCACGCTGATCATCAGCCGCGACCTGCAGCTGGATGCGCCCTTAGGCACCATCGGCTACAACGCCGAGAGTGATCCGCAGGTCAAGAATCACCTGGCGGTGGATATCGTGCAGAGTGCTCTGGTGGTGCTCGATGCGGAGCACCAACTGGACACCGGCGACGCGGTGGTTTATCACGCCAGTGGCGCGCCATTGGGCAATCTCGTCGATGGCACCACCTACTACGTGATTCGCCTGGATGACTTGCGCCTGCGTTTGGCCAGCTCCAGCGATAATGCTTTCTCGGGCAACGCACTGTCGATTGACCCGGCCAATCTAGCCACTGGCAGCCATAGCATCACCATGGGCACCACCACACTGGCGATTACCGATGGTATTCGTCTGGATGCCCAGGCCGGAGCGGATAACTACCTTGACCTGCGCGGTCTGCTGCGCGACCCAGCAGCTGCACTGGGCGGCGCGGGGCATCCCGACGCCCATGTATTCAACATCGACCTGATTCAGGCAGGCCTTGAAGGCAACGGCAGTGCCGATGTCATTCTGCAGTATTCCCAGTTGCAAACCTCGACGGGTACCTCTGGCGGCGTACGGGTTAGGGCGCTTGCCGATACCGCCGCGGACGCGACCTACTACACCGCATTCCGTACCCCTCAGGGTTCGGCAGGGCAAGCGGGGGACGTTGGCTACTACGGCAGCTCGGACCCAGATGATTCGGTAGATATCAAGGCCACCTATAACTTCGTCAATCCTGTTGGTGGTGGTGCCGGCCTGATTGCTCAAGGCAGCGGCAATATCATCGTGACCGCGCAGCATGCAACGCCAACGGACGTACAGGTCAATGTCACAGGCATCACAGAGATTCTCGGTACGGGTCATATTGATGTGCTGACCAATGGCTTTATTAGCCTGATCGAGCAAGCAGGTGACATGCGGGTGGGCAATATCACCTCAACCGCAAACGACGTAACCCTGACGGCACCCGCCTCGATTATTGATGCGCTGGACGATACCGCCGCCGATGTAACCGGGGTGAACATCACCCTCACAGCACTGGCCGGTAGCATTGGCAACGCCAGTAATTTCCTCGAAATCAATTTGCTCGATCAGGTCGGCAGCGTGTTGCAGTTCGGCGTACTGCGCGCGGATGCGCCGCAGAGCATCTATATCGAAGAAACCCTGGGTAACCTGCGGGTGCATCATGTGGTATCCGCCACAGGTGATGTGACCCTGGTGGCCCGTGCCGGCTCGATTGTTGACGGTAATGACGATGTCAATCCGGATGCGGCAGATGGCTTTTATCGTGATGCGGATAACCGCGTACGTGATGCCATCAATATCAGCGCCCGCAATGTTGATCTGGACGCCAACGGCGGCAGCATTGGTGGGGTCGGTGATGACCTGGATATCGACAGCGGTGCATCCGCGCTGGGTCGGTTGTTTGCTGAGGCCAGCGCCAATGTGTATATCACCGAGGTCAACGGGGCGCTGAATGTGCTGGCGGCTGTTGCCGAGAATGGCTCGGTGCGTCTGACCGTGCCGGATACCTCGGCAGCGGATACCGAAAATCTGCTGCTGCTGGCTGGAGGTACAGCGCGCGTAGCTGAAAACGGTGTGCGTCTGGTGTCTATCAGTGACATTTCCGCCGCGCTGATGGTGGCGCTGTGGGTGGGTGACAACGTCAGCACCAGCAACAACAGCCGCATTCTCGCCGGCACCGGCATCAGCCTGCGCGGTGATACCCGGCGGGTTGGTAAAACCGATAACGTCGATGACGCTAATGCCGATGTCGGGCGTGGCACCCGGATGGATCTGCGCGGCACAATCGGCCTGCGCAATGCGCCAACCGATCTGGCCATAGCCACCGGAACCGCGAAGAACTTCACCGAAATTTTTGGCCATAGCGACGGTGACACCTTCACCTTCAATCAGACCAAGCTGGATGCCAACACCACGGTGTTTGGCAGCCAAAGGAATACCGCGAGTCTGCTGCACGACGGCGAAGACCAATTTATCGTCAACCAGCTTCGTTCCATGCATATCGATCGCAACGGTTTGGGTGACACCCTGACTCTGGACGGTCAATCCGACACCGATTACTACTGGATCAACACCCGCGGCAGTCAGGTAGCCGCAGAGGATCGGCAGAACTATGTGATCAATGTGCTCGATACCGGGGCCAAGGCCAATGGCGTCGATGAGCTGCGCATACGGGGTTTCGATAGCACGCTGAATGGCGTGGATTCAGCCGGTGCCCCCTATGCCACCGACGATATCTTCCTGCTGCGCAGCATGGGTGGTATTCCGAGTGAGGTCGCCGAGTCGCCAGCCTTTGTTGCACTGCTGCATGGCAGTCTGGAGCAGGCGATGTCCGGCACCGGACCCTCTGAGGTGGAACGCATCAACTATGACGCCAACCTCAATGGCCGGCTGATTGTTGAAGGGCTTGGCGGTAACGATTACTTCGCCAGCGATGACAACAGCGCCATCACCACCCTCGATGGCGGCACCGGTAATGACACCTTCCAGGTGGGGCAGATCTACGGTTCCCAGCGTGGCAGCGGGGCCAACATTGCAGCTTCCGACCAGTTCGAGTTCGCCACAGTGGCCACCACCCGGGGCTATTTGAGCCGGGGTAACAGTGTCGCACTGACCGCCATCGGTGGCGGTGGTAATGACGTATTCCAGGTTTATAGCAATCAGGCCGCTCTGCGCCTTGAGGGCAACGACGGCGATGACCTGTTTATCGTCCGGGCCTTCGCCCTGGCTGAAACCAACCTCGATGGCAGCATCAAAACCGATGCCAACGGCGTGGCCATTGTCAAAACCACCGGTGGCGTTTCTACCGCCTCCAGTCAGGTGCTGGAGGGTGGTTCCGGCAACGACTTTATTCAATACAACATCAATGCTCCGGTCTCGGTTGATGGTGGTGCCGGCTTCGACAAGCTGCTGGTGCTGGGTACCGAGTTTGGCGACAGCTTTGTCATCACCGATCAGGGCGTGTATGGCGCCGGGCTGAATGTCACCTACGACAATGTTGAGGTGCTTGAGGTTGATGGTCTGGAAGGTGATGACCACTTCACCGTGCAAAGCACGCGCTTTGGCATGGCCACGCGCATTGTCGGCGGGCTGGGCAATGACATATTCAACGTCGCAGGTGACGTCACTGACGTCATTACGACTCAAGAGCTGGAAGGCCACAGCGCGGTTATCAATCAGCAGGTCAGCTCAGCGAGCGACATCGGCTATGACGGCCTGATTGCTCCAGGGATCAATCTCAATGTTGCAGGCTTACCGGGCAGCGACGGTGCCAGTGGTTTCAGCGGCAATGTGATCATCGACGAGTCCGACGGTTCCAGCCTGGTGCGCGAAACCGACAGCGGCACTTGGGGCACGGTGGACACCTATACCGTACGCCTGGCGGTACCGGTGGCTGCCGGGACCAAGGTTTATGTCACTGTCAGCGCCTCGCGCTCGCCACAGGAGGAACAGGATGATGCCGGTATGGGCGATTCGGTGCTGGTTTCGACCGATCCGGCCAGCTTTGAGCGCAGCCTGATTCAGGATGGCGTAGCCACTAATGTGCGCAACCGCACCGTGGTGCTGGTGTTTGATTCCACCAATTGGAATCAGGCACAGACCGTGTATATCGCCGCCGCCAACGACAGTCAGGAGGAGGGCAAGCGGGTTGTTGCCGTCAGCCACAGCGTGCAGGCCGTGGCAGAGGACAGCAGCAATGCCGCTCAGCTTGCCAGTGTCGCCAACTACGAAGGCATCAAGGTGCGTAATGTGCTGGTTACGGTGATCGACAACGACACCGCCGGCATCTTGCTCACCGAAGTGCGTAAAGATGTTTACGACAATGGCACGCTGGTGCTCGAAGGTGATGCCGGTAAGGGTATTACCGACAGCTACACCATTGCCCTGACCAAGAAACCCACAGCCGATGTGACCATCACGCTCAACTACGACGATAAGCAGTTGCAGCTGTCGCAAACCACTGTGACCTTCACCGTCGACAACTGGGATCAGGCCCAGACCATCACTATTACGGCGCTGGACGATACCCTGCGCGAAGACCAGAAGCTGTCCCTGATCAGTCACAGTGTCAGCAGTAGTACGGATGCCGACTACTTCGACAATGGTGCCAGCACCGTTAGCGAAACCCTGGCAGTTAGCGTGGCCGACAACGATGTGCCTGGCGTGCTGATTCAGCAAAGTAACGGCACCACTCTGGTCAGCGATGGCATTACCGATAGCTACAGCATTCGTTTGACCCGCGCCCCGACCGGTACGGTAACCATCACTCCGCATACCGATGGCCTGACCACGGCGCAGACGGTGGTCTTCGATGAAAGCAACTGGTGGATTGCTCAGGTGGTTACGGTAACTGCCGTGCAGAACCCATTGCCGTCCGACTTGCACCCTGGCACCAAGCAATTTGCCGTACAGCCACACCTGCTGTCCGATATCAAAGGTCCTCTGGAAATCGAAGGGGGTATCGGCGCTCAGGTGCATCCTCTGGTCGAGGCCTTGCTGCTGCCGGGTGAAACCAGTAGCCCGGTATTCGGTATTGCCGCACAGCCACCCGAAGAACAGTCGATCGACATCCTCAATGTGTTTGATGACTCGAGCATGGAGGATAAACAAGGCGTACTCAGCGGCACCCAGCTCACGGGGCTGGGCCTGGCGGCTGGGTTGCATTTTGATCATGTGGCCTATGGTGAAAGCGCCGACTTTGCCGCCGGCATCACCTATGGCAAGGCCGGGGTTAATGGCGCGGCTGATCGCTCCAATATCGAAGTGTTCAACCTGATGATGGGCGCGGGGAACGACTCCCTGCTGATCACCAGCACCTTGAACACCAGTGCCCTGCACGGCGGCCTGACCACCGTGCATGGTGGCGGCAACCTGGATGTGCAGGCCCCGGTTGCGGGTGCCTATACCGGCACTATCGATGGTGATCGGATTACCGTCACCGGCGGTGGTGGCCCGACTTCACCGCTGGTGATTTACGGTGATACCTCGCAGGACGCTTCCTGGTATGCAGGCCAGCCCTACGTTGCAGATGTAACCGACACCTTTGTGCTAGGCCCTAACCCTGCGCAGCCAACCACCTATTACCGCATGGCGCGGGCCAATCCCTTTGATTACAGCGGTAACGATGTGATCGATGCCAGCGCCATCATGCCCAACCCTGGCAGCTACGGTGACGACGCATTGGGCGTGGTGATTTATGGCGGAGCCGGTAATGACACCATCATTGGTAGCCAGATTGGTGATGTACTGGCCGGCGGTTCAGGTGACGATCTGATCATCGGCAACGGCGGCGATGACCAGATCTACGGCGACTCAGGCGTCAATATCAACGTAATTAACCGCGTGCTGTCGGTGCCGACCACCGATGCACCCCGGCCGGGCAATGACAACCCTGCCTCCAACCGCGACACCTTAATCGCCGGCAAGGATGTGATTGAGGGCAACGATGGCGATGACATCATTTTCGGTGACCACGGCATCGTGCAGCAGCAGATTAGCGATGCGATGAAAATTCTCATCGTGCGCAAGGTCTCCGATATTCGCAGCGATCAGTCAGCCAATGGCGATGACGACATCATTGCCGGCAATGCTGGTCGTGACCGCATTCTTGGCGGCAACGGTGCGGATACCATCAGTGGTGATGGCGGCTCTGATGTGATCTTTGGCGACTTCGGCCACATGGGCTACCTGAGCAACGATTACTACGGCACACCAGATAGCGATATCTGCACCCTGGATGTGGTCGAGAGCATCGATGCGCAGGCAAGCCTGGGGGGTAACGACACCATTAGCGCCAGCGACGGTGACGACATCGTCTTCGGCGGCCAGGGCGACGACAGCATCGATGGCGGTATTGGTCAGAACATTCTGTTTGGTGACCATGGCAAGATTCTGGGCGTGGACACCGGCGTCAACACCCCGGTGAGGGATCCACTGACCGGCAAAGCCGACGACGATTATCAGGTGCAGGTGTTGGGCTTGGTGACCTCCACCTATACCGGCACAATCAATGGCACTGGTAACCAGTACGCCAACGGCAACGACAGCATCATCAGCGGTATTGGCCGCGACATGATCTTCGGTGGCGGCGGTAATGACACCATCAACAGCTTCTCCAGCAGTGGCGGCAGCGCTGCGCTGGATGGCAACAACATTGTCTTTGGCGACCATGGCCTGGTGGATTACCTGGCCGAAGAAATCCTGCAGGCCGCCGCCAGCAATCCACCGCGTACCAATGACATTGATCGCGTTTGGTCATTGGCCAGTGCCACGGCCGTGGGTGGCGACGACATCATTGAAACAGGCGCGGGCAACGATATTGTTATCGCAGGTGTTGGCGATGACACCGTATCGACCGGTAACGGCAGCAATATCGCCATCGGTGACAACGCGTTGCTGACCAGCGCCCCACGTGATCATCTGAGCACTGATGCGCCGTTGGTGTTCTCAGTGCATGAGTTCACCCTGTGCAAGATCGAAACCATTGGCTTTAACGATGAAGACAATGGCAACGACACCATCATCGGTGGCCAATTCAATGATGTGCTGTTCGGCGGAGGCGGTGACGACACCATCTATGCCGGGGCTGGCGACGATCTGGTGTTTGGCGACCAGGGCCGTATCGAGTGCAAGAACAATCACCCGTTCGATCCGGACACCAGCTTGCGTCCCGTGTGCTGGGAGTGCTTCCCAAGCGAAGGCTTCCTGCTGTTTGAAGCCACCAATATCAATCAGCTCGCAGGTTCGGGTAATGACCTGCTGTTCGGCGAAGACGGCAGTGACGTACTAATGGGCCAGCAGGGCGATGACGTGCTCTATGGCGGCAACGGTGATGACATCCTGATTGGCGGCAGCAACGTGGCTGGTGCACTGGACGGCAATGATCGCCTGGATGGCGGTGCGGGTGCCGATGCCATCGCTGGCGATAATGCAGCTATCTGCTACCGGCCGGACGACATTGATGTGCGCATGCGCGCCCTCGATGGCACGCTGATTTATGGCGTAACCGAAGGGGTTAATGATGGCCGGGTGTTGATCGGTATTGGTGCGGGTGGCGCGGGCAATGTTATTGACCCGAGCCAGCCCAGCCTGAATGCCATGAACGACCCGCGTAACCAAACCCAGTACCGCATTGTGCTGCTCGATCACAGCGATGATGTTGAAGCCAATCACCCTGAGCTGTTCGGCAACGACTACATCGCCGGTGGTGCCGGCGAGGATGAAATCTTCGGCCAGCTGGGCAATGACGTAATTCAGGGTGACGGCACTATTGGTGTACAAGCGGGTGCCGACTTTGCGAAAAATCTAGCCGCTGCCCAGCTAAGCCTGACCCGTAGCGATGGCAGCATCGTCAGCATTAACGACTTCACTCAGGTCGGTGCCAATCGCGGAACGGTACCAACCTCGATGGCCGACTTCGGCTTCAATATGGACCCAAGCCTGGATCTGCTGGTTAATGCCACCTTCGAGGGCTTGTATGACGGCGACGATTACATCGAAGGAAATGGCGGTAATGATGTGATCTTCGGTGGCCTCGGTCAGGATGACGTCATCGGCGGCAGTTCCGATCTGTTTGGCTTGATCAACGCCAATCAGCGCCCAGATGGCAGTGACCTGCTGTTTGGCGGTGCCGGCACCGACATCACCCGCAACGATATTGGCGATGCAACCACAGGCCGCAGTGCCGGTTCGCTGGTCGATGACCTGATTCTCACCAAAGCCGGTGGCCATGCCCATGACGCCGATACCCTGGTGGGGGACAACGGCCGTATTCTGCGCCTGGTGGGCGTCAACCAAACGCAGCGCGCAATCGATACCGTTTACGCCAATGGCGTGACCAGCACCGGTGGCTTTCTCAATTACAACTACGACACCTACGGTTCGGCGGCGCAGGGCTACGGCAGTGATGGCAACGCTGCTACCTATGACCGCATTATCGTGCGCGCGGTGGAGTTCCTCGACTACCACGAAGGCGGCATCGACTTCAGCAGCGCAGCGGGCAGCGACCGTGGCAACGCAGATGAGCTACACGGCGAGTCCGGCGATGATGTGATTTATGGCCTGAAAGGCAACGACGTGCTGTTTGGCGAAGGCCAGGACGATGACCTGATCGGCGGCTACGGCAACGATTGGATCAGCGGCGGCACCGGCGATGACGGTGTAATCGGTGACGATGGCCGTATCCTCACCAGCCGCAATGCCACCACCTATGGCGAAGCCCTGAATGGTGTAGTCGCGCTCCTGCCAGATAACGGCGACACCAAAACCTTTAACGGCAACATGATCAATGAGTCGATCGCCACACCGGGTTCGATTCAACAGGCTGTGGTTAACGTGGGCGGGGAATTGAAGAAGTCGGTGAATATCACACCGTTCAGCTTTGACCCTGACTTCAACGGTATGACCGACGAATTCACCACGGCCAGTAAAAAGGCCTTGGATGATCAGGGGCTGCCGCTGGAGCATAATTCCGACGACATTATTTTCGGTGGTCTGGGCAGCGATTGGCTGCACGGCGGCTCGGGTGATGACGCGATTCTCGGCGGCGAGGCGCTGGCCGAGGCTTACACCCAGGTCTATGGTGCCGGTGGTGTGTTGACGGGTATTGCCCGCAGCGATTACACCCACCCCTATAACCCGGTTGATGTGCTGCGCTACAACCCGGAAGACCCGGATGGCTGGCATTACGACAGCACCCGCCGTGCGGGTGAGTTCGCGCTGTATGACGAGTACGACCCGCTGCGCAAAATTACCCTGAATGCCGATGGCACGGCGAACAAGAGCGATACCGGCGGCTTTGCCTGGTTCCTCAACTTCTCCACCACCGAGGGCACTTATGTGCCAGCGGGTACTAATCCCAAGCCAGTAGGGCAGAGCGCTGCGGGTTATCCCGAGGCGTGGAGCGACGGCAACGACCGCATTTTTGGCGATACCGGCAACGACTGGCTGGTGGGCGGCACCGGGCGCGACAACATGTACGGCGGTTTCGGCAATGACCTGATGAATGCCGACGACAATCAGGACACCAACGCCCTGCGCAATGATCAGCCGGATACCCAGCCTAGCTACGAAGACCGCGCCTTTGGTGGTGCTGGCCGCGATGTGCTGATTGCCAACACCGGCGGCGACCGCCTGATCGACTGGGTGGGTGAGTTCAACTCCTACCTGGTGCCGTTCGCGCCGTTCGGTATGGCCACGGTCAGCCGTACCTTGCAGCCGCAACTGGCCGAGTTCCTCTATACCTTGTCGGCCAGCGATGGTGCTGACCCGACCCGCTTTGCCGATACCAACAGTGATCCGAGTCAGGCCTTCCGCAATGGTGAGCCTGCTGGCGAGCTGGGGCTGGTGCGGCAGAAGGACTTCGCCTGGCAGTCGCAGACCGGTGCACCGGCTGATCCTCAGGCCGGCAACATCCCGGGTGGCAAGCGTGATGTGCTGCGCACAGCCAACTTCAATGACGGCACCCAGCAAGCGCTGGCCGCTGACAGTGGTGTCTGGGACGCGTCCGGCGGCACGTTACAGGTCTCTGCCATTTCGGCTCACGACGATGCCGTGGCGATCTTCAATATCGGTGATTTCCTGCCGACGTATTACGAAGTGACGGTCAGCATCAAAGCGTTCAAGCCAACGGGCGGCTGGGATGCCAATAGTTATGTGATTTTTGACTACCAGAGCTCCACCAACTTCAAGTTTGGCGGCATTGATGTCTCTACCAACAAGTTCGTCATGGGCCAGCGTGATGCTACCGGATGGCATGTCTTGAGCCAGAGCTCGGTCAAGGGCGGCCTGAAGAATGACACTTGGTACAACCTGCTGCTTTCAGTTAACGGCCTGACTGCCACCCTGATGATTGATAACAAAACCACCATTAGCTACACCTTCAAACCGACTGTGGACGATGGCTGGAGCTATGGGCTGAACTGGGGGCTGGTGGGCTTTGGCTCCAACAACGCCCGCGGTGCCATGGACAATATGTCGGTGCTGGTAATTCCTTTGGCTAGCACCACCTCCAGTAGCGACGAATTCTCCGGGCCGAGCAATGCCTTGTTCAGTGGCGGTGGTGATGTCAGCGGTGGCAGTTTCAACCTGGTCGGTGGGCACTATGTGGGGATAGCTTCAAGCGGCGACACGCTGGTCAGCCTGGCCAATATTGATGGCGAAACCAAACTGGCCCCGAGCGGGCTGATTGACCTGAGTGTCAAGCTCAATACCACCGGCCGCGCCGGCCTGGTGTTCGATCGGTACAGTGACACCGACTACAAGTGGGTCGCCATTGATGTGCAGACCAAACAGATCCTGATCGGTCACCGTGAAGGCGGTCGCTGGGTTATTGATGCGAGCGTCAGCAATGCAGCGCTGCAGGCGGGCAAGGACTATACGTTGGGCATTACGGCCCATGGTTCGACTGTCAGCGTCACCCTTGATGGTCAAGCGATAGTTGGCTTTGTCTACAACGCCGTGACGGTTGATGGGCGTTTTGGGGTGTTTGTGCAGGGTGGTGCGGTTGCTATCGACAGCATGACCATCAAGGCGGGCGGTCTGGCCACTGAAAGCCAGGGCAGTAATCTGATGGCGGCAGAGCCTGTAACCGATGATGGGGCCGAAGCCGTTGCGGTCAGCAAAGAGCAATTGCAACCCCTTGTCGATGAAGCGATCCGGCGCTGGTCCCTGACCCTGGATGCGAACCTGGTAGCGGCCATGCAGCGTGTCGAGGTAGAAGTGACCGATCTGGCTGGGCAAGCCTTGGGCGAATACCGCGATGGCGTGCTTTATATCGATGTGAACGCCGCCGGTTACGGTTGGTTTATCGACCCGACCCCTAGCGATGACAGTGAATATGCGCTTCTCTCAGGTGCATTGACGGCGACTGATGCCGCCGCGCAAGGGCAAATGGATCTGCTCACTGTCCTGGCTCATGAACTGGGCCATGCGGTAGGGCTGGAGCACGGTGATCTAGGGCTTATGAGTGAAAGCCTAGAGGCTGGCAGCCGTCTGCTTGATCCGGTAGTGGCAGTTGTCGCAAATGAACTGCCTGCGTCTGTGCAAACGGCCGCAGCGCAGCCTCATGCTAAGGCTTCGGCTTCAGCGAAGGTCAATTGGGATAAGCACTTTGCGGGCACGTTTAACCCGATCAAGTTGAACGATGTGGATCAGTCTGCAAACTGGTTGGAAGACTTCGTCATAAATGGTGGAGAAAGTCAGGGGCATCGCGATCCCAATGCTAGTCTCAAAGTGCATGTTCCGATGGGTTGCAAGGTCGGCCAGAAGTAGGCAATTCAGAGCGAAGCGTCAAATAAATCAAAAAAGGCGATTTTTAGATGACAACTCAGCAATTGATTTACGAAACGGCAGTACCGGTCAATAGTGGACGTCATGCCGGCCATTCAGTAGAAGTGGGGTCGGACTACTCGTTTGTGCGCAATATCAACTCATTGCCCTTGATGGCCGTTGAGTTTCCGATGGCGTCCCCCGATTACGCCATCGTCTTTGCCGGCAACGCCGAGACAGTGACGCCGGCTGTGATTCTGGGCGTGCGGGGCAACGAGAACCTGTTTCTGTCCAAGGAAGGTGAGTGGCAGTCCAAGTACATTCCGGCATTTGTGCGGCGCTACCCCTTTGTCTTTTCCAGCAGTGAGGATCAGCAGACCTTCACGCTGTGCATTGATGAGAAGTTCCCTGGCTTAAACAGTGAAGGTCGCGGTCAGCCACTGTTTGGCGAAGATGGTAAGCCATCGCCTTATGTCGACGGGGTTCTCAAGTTCTTGCAGGAGTACCGCGGTCAGCACTTGCTGACGCAGCAGTTCTGCAAGAAGTTGATTGAGCTTGAATTGCTCGAACCTATGGAGGCGCATTTCACCCTGGGCTCGGGGGAGAAGATGTCGCTTAACGGTTTTATGGTGGTCAATCGCAAGAAGCTGAACGCCTTGCCAGGGGAGGTGCTGTCTGAGCTGGCCGGTACAGATCAGCTGGAACTGATCTACCTGCACCTGCAATCCATGCGCAACTTCAATGGGGTCAAGGATCGTCTAGTGCTGATCCATGGCGGCAAGGCCGACGGGACTGCCGAGCCGGTCGCCGACGCGGCCGAAGCAGAGCCTGCCGCTGCAACTGCCAAGGCGGGTAAACGAAAGGGCTGAAACGCAGCGTTGCGCCCCCGTATTCTGTGGTTGCGGGGGCATATGGCATGGGCGGTTCGCTGCTGTGCCTACCCATTATTAGCAACCAAATCACAACTGTTAAGGCTCAGGTTACTGGGGCGAGCTTTAACCCTCCGCACTTCGACCGGAAACTCTAAGTTTCTTGCACCAAATACTTAAATAATCAGATGAGCCAGCCATGGTTCACATTTAAGACAATAAGGGGCGATTGTGTGGCCGCCGCATCCTTTCTTCATGAAGATCGCACTCAGGCAGAGATTGCTGCCTGGACCAGCTTTGTATCGCCTGCAGATGCCAATGAGTTCTGGGCCAGTTGGTTGGCGGTTCTCTGTCCTCAGATTGCCGGGGTCGATGGTGCATTGCTGGTGCTTGGGCCGGACCAGGAGGGGGCTTACAGTGCCGCAGCAGTATGGCCGGATGTCAGTCGTAACATGCAATACCTGGGGCCCACCGCAGAACAGGCGCTCAAGGAGCGACGCGGTGTAGTGGCGTGGGCGCACAAGGGTAGCGGCAGCGCTATCAAGTCGGCCTTTGTTGGTTACCCCATTGAAGTGTCAGGCACGCTGCACGGTGCCGTGATACTCGATATCGAAGATCCTTCTGAGCAGCAATTGCAGGCGGCATTGCGTTTACTGCACTGGGGCAGCGCCTGGTTGATTGATCAGTTCCGGCAAAAGGAACTCAGTTCCAATGCATTGCGCCTAGAGCGGTTGTCTATTGCCTCGGATCTAGTCGCTACCGCTCTACAGGAATACCGTTTCGGGGCTTCCGCCCTGGCGGTGGTCAATGAGTTGGGTGGGCGTTTGCAGTGTGATCGGGCCAGCCTAGGTTGTGAGCAATCTGGCTCAATAGAGGTCAAGGCTATCTCGAACACGGCCAAGTTTGATCGCAAGACCAACCTGGTCCGGCGCATTGGCGATGCCATGGATGAGGTGCTTGATCTCGATATGGCAATTGTCTATCCGCTGGCCGATGACGATGCGCCAGGCCTGTTGGCTCACGCTGAGTTGGCCGCCGAGCAAAAAGATATCGCCATCTGTTCCGTGCCCCTGATCGAGAGTAGTCAGGTGGTGGGCGTGATAACGCTGGAGCGCTCGATCGGTGAGCCGTTCAGCGACGAAGAGGTCATGCTGTGCAAAACCGTAGGGCTGTTGCTTGGGCCGATTCTCTGGCTCAAGTTACAGAATGAGCGCAGCAGTTGGCAGCGCTTGCGTGAAACTTGCGGTCGCGGGGCGCAAGCACTGTTCGGGCCGCGCCACCCAGGGCTCAAGTTGTTGGCGCTGTTGGTGGTTATGCTGGTGGTGTTCTTTAGCCTGTTCGAAACGGATTACCGGGTGTCTTCCAAGGCTGTACTGGAGGGCTCGCTACAGCGGGCGGTTGCTGCACCGTTCGATGGTTATATTGCCGAAAGCCAGGTGCGCGCCGGGGATACGGTAGCCAAGGGGCAGGTGCTGTCCCGTCTGGATGACCGTGATCTGAAACTGGACCGCATCCGCTGGGCTTCGGAGCGCGAGCAGTCGGCGCGAAAATTCCGGCAGGCCCTGGCTCAGCAAGACCGTACGGCCATGAGTATCGCGCAGGCCCAGATCGACCAGGCCCAGGCGCAGTTGTCACTGGCTGAAGAGCGGCTGGCGCGGGCGACGCTGAAGGCACCCTTTGATGGTGTTGTGGTGTCCGGTGATTTGAGCCAGCAATTGGGCTCGCCGGTGGAAAAAGGCGAGGTGCTGTTTGAAGTCGCCCCGTTGGATTCGTACAGGGTGATTCTCAATGTCGACGAGCGGGATATTTCGCAGATCGAAGTCGGCCAACTGGGTAGCCTGGCTTTGTCGGGCATGCCATACAACGTCATGCACTTTGCAGTGAAGCAGGTGACGCCTGTGGCGACCTCCAAAGATGGCAGCAACTATTTCCGAGTGGAGGCGCAGATTGATGAGCCCTCCGAGCGGCTGCGCCCTGGTATGGAAGGGGTCGGCAAGGTATCGGTGGGCGAGCGCAAGCTGATCTGGATTTTCACCCACAGCCTGTTCGACTGGTTCCGTTTGTGGTCCTGGAAGTGGATGCCATGATGGCCCGTAAGCCTGGGTGGCGGCCATGACTGCCCCCCTGCTAAGCAGCTCCTGGTACCGGGTGGCCGCGCTGAAACCCAAGCTGCGTGCCCATGCGCAGTTGCATCGGCATCGCTATCGCAACCAAGTGTGGTACTTGCTGCAGGACCCGGTTTCCAACCGGGTGCATCGTTTCAGCCCGGCAGCTCGTCTGATCATTGCGTCAATGGATGGTCAGCGCACGGTGGAGAATCTCTGGGAGCTGGCCAACAAACGCCTGGGGGATGACGCGCCGACCCAGGATGAAATCATCAATCTGTTGGGCCAGTTGCATAACGCTGACCTGCTGCAAAGCGATGTGACTCCCGACGCCAGTGAGGTATTCGACCGGGGTGAGCGAGAGGAGAAAGCCAAGCTCAGGCGCACCTATATGAACCCGATGTCGTTGCGTATTCCCCTCTGGGATCCGGATGCCTTCTTGAATCGCTTCCCTGGACTTATCCGCTTGCTGTGGAGCCGGTTGGGTGGGGTGGTCTGGTTGCTGGTGGTGGTGCCGGCATTGGTGATGGTGCCGCCCCATTGGGATGAGCTGTCCAACAACTTTTCCGATCGGGTGCTGGCGGTCGACAACCTGCTGTTGATGTGGCTGGTCTTCCCGGTGATCAAGGTTTTGCATGAACTTGGCCATGCCACGGCGACCAAGGCTGGCGGGGGGGAAGTGCATGACATGGGCTTGATGCTGCTGGTGCTGATGCCCGTACCCTATGTGGACGCCTCGGCCGCCACTGCATTCAAGTCGAAATACCAACGAGCCGGGGTGGCTGCTGCCGGAATGCTGGTTGAGCTGTTTTTGGCGGCGCTGGCGTTCTACCTGTGGCTGGTGATCGAACCGGGCTTTATACGTGCGGTGATGTTCAACGTAATGATGATCGCCGGGGTAACCACGTTACTGTTCAACGGCAACCCGCTACTGCGTTATGACGCCTACTACATTCTGACTGACCTGATCGAAACGCCGAATCTTGCAGGCCGTGCGCTGCACTATTGGGAATACCTGCTGAGGCGGTACGTCTATGGTGTCGCCGATGCCGAGTCACCCCATGCCACCCGCGGCGAGAAAGCCTGGTTCTTGTTCTATGGCCCTGCATCGACCCTGTACCGGATTCTGGTGACCATCACCATTGCCCTGTTTGTGGCCAGCCATTACCTGGTGGTGGGGGTGTTGCTGGCGATCTGGGCAGTTTTTTCAATGCTCTGTATGCCCCTAGGCAAAGCTATCAAGTACCTGCTCGACAGCCCGGCCTTGAGCATGAAACGGTCCCGGGCTATCACCCTGACGAGTGGTTTTTTCGGGGTGTTGCTGGCCTTCATTCTGCTGGTGCCCATGCCTTTTCGTTCAGATGCAGAAGGGGTGATCTGGTTCTCCGATGAAGCCATGGTGCGCGCTGGGGTTGATGGTTTTATCGACGAGTTGCTGGTGACGCCTGGCTCCCGAGTGGCCAAGGGCGATGCACTGCTCAAATCCGATGACCCGGATTTGGACGCCGAGGTGCGCTTGGGGCAAGCCAAGGTGGCGGAATTGAAGGCCATGTACGGCGCTGAGTTTGTCGCGGACAAGTCCAGCGCCAATTTAATTCGTGAGCAGTTGTTCGCCGAACAGGCCAGTTTGGATCGGGCTCAGGAGCGCTTGGCAGGGCTGGTAGTACGGGCCAAAACCGACGGCGTATTTGTACTACCTCAAGCGGAAAATTTTCCCGGGCGCTTCTACCGCAAAGGCGAGCAACTGGGCTATGTGGTCGAGCGGGGCAGACCACTGGTTCGGGTAGTGGTCGAGCAGATAGCGGTGGACCGGGTGCGTCTGGCCACCGATCAGGTAGCGGTGCGTCACGTGCACCGACCGGACCGAGTGGCCACGGGCACCATCGTGCGTTTTGCTCCGGAAGGCACGGACAGTTTGCCGAGCCTCGCTCTGTCACAGGAAGGGGGCGGGAAAGTCGTGATGGACCCACGGGACCGCGACGGCGGTAAAACCATGCAGCGCATGTTCCAGTTTGATGTCGAGCTCAAAGAAGACCCTGATCAGGTGTTCTGGGGTGAGCGGGTTTATGTGCGTTTCAGCCACGAAATGGAGCCGCTGGCAACGCAGTGGTACCGCGATATTCGTCTGCTATTCCTATCACACTTCAACCTATAGGCAGGGCATGAGCAGAGCCAATATTCTGGCTGACGCCGTCGAGTTATCAGCTACGCGACCTTATCCCGAGCGGGCTGAAGATCAGGTCCGGTGGTATGACCGTGTGGCTGAGTTTCTGCATGCCCGCTTGATTGCGCCGATCAATGACCAGGCGCGCAGCTCCCGTCTAAGGCGACGGCGCTTGATTGCCCTGACCAATAAACATGATCAGCACCTGCGTACCCTGGACGATGACCAGTTGCGCCAGCTTGCCCGGCAGATCGGCGCGCGTTTGCGCCACTCGGGCTTTACCTCGGTACTGGTCGGCGAGTGCTTTGCCCTGATTCGCGAAGCCGCGTCGCGAACCTTGGGGCGACGTCATTACGAATCGCAGATTATTGCCGGCTGGGCTTTGCTCGATGGCCGTCTGGTGGAGATGGCAACTGGTGAGGGCAAGACCTTCGCTGCCACGTTGCCGGCTTGCGCTGTGGCCCTGGCGGGGTATCCCGTACATGTGATTACCGTGAATGATTACCTGGCCCGGCGCGACGCACAGTTGATGGAGCCGCTCTATGGCTTTCTCGGTCTCAGTGTCGGCACCGTGGTTCAAGGTATGCTCAGACCCGAGCGGCGCACGGCCTATGCCCAGTCCATCACCTACGGCACCAACAAGGAGTTGGCATTCGATTACCTGCGTGACGGTGTGGTGCTGTCGCGGCGCAGCAGTCGCCTGCATCTGGCTCTGGAAAGCCTGCATGGTGAGGCTGTACGTGATGAACAGTTGGTACTGCGCGGTCTGTATTTCGCCATAGTCGACGAAGCCGATAGCGTGTTTATTGATGAGGCTTGTACGCCGCTTATCCTGTCTCTGCCGGTCAGGCAAGGTGACGACAGCCTGGACTATGGTCACGCCCTTGAACTGACTGGTAGCCTGGATGCTGGGACTGATTTTGTGCTGGAAGTCCGCGAGCGCCGCACTCAGTTGCTGGCACCAGGCCGGGACAAGATTGCGGACTTTGTGGACGCAAGAGCGCTCGGCGGTGTCTGGACCTCGATCCGTGCCCGAGAAGAGTTGGTGAACCAGGCCCTGAGTGCCTTGTTGCTCTATAAACGGGACCAACAGTACGTGGTCACCGACAACAAGGTGCAAATCGTTGATGAGTCCACCGGCCGGGTGATGCCGGATCGGTCCTGGGAAAGAGGCCTTCATCAGTTGATCGAGACCAAAGAAGCCTGCGAGGTTACCGAACGCCGTGAAACCCTGGCGCGGTTGACCTATCAGCGCCTGTTCCGACGCTATATCAGGCTTTCCGGGATGACTGGTACTGCCACTGAAGTCGCCCGCGAGATCAAATCAACCTACCGCCTGGCCGGTGCCCGCGTGCCGTTGAACAAACCGTCACGGCGCATTCAGCTGCGCACTTGTGTATGCACAAGCGCGGCAGATAAGTGGGCGCTGGTGGCCGATCAGGTGCAGCAGTTGGCGGTTCAGCAGGGCAGACCTGTGCTGATTGGCACGCGCTCGGTCAAGGCGTCAGAAAGTATCAGCGCCGTACTGACTCAGCGCGGCATTGATCATGGGTTATTGAATGCCAAGCAGGACGCCAGCGAAGCTGAAGTAATTGCCCGCACGGGCTTGCAGGGGCGGGTGACGGTGGCGACCAATATTGCTGGTCGGGGCACTGACATCGAGCTGGGCCCTGGGGTGGCGGAGAAGGGCGGCCTGCATGTGATTCTCACTGAATACCACGAGTCGCGGCGGGTTGATCGGCAGCTAATTGGCCGTTGTGGCCGCCAGGGTGATCCGGGTAGTTGCCAGGCCGTGGTCTCCTTGGAGGATGAAATCTTTACCACCTATGCAGCCGGTGCCACGGCTCTGGTTCGCCAACTGGCCAGGCAATGGCAGGGGCTTCCGGCTTTAAGCTGCTGGTTGTTGCGACGGCTGGCGCAATCTTCGGCTGAGCGGAAAAGTGAGCAGGTGCGCCGGCAAACGATGGCACAGGATAAGCGGTTAAACCAGGTGTTGGCTTTCTCTGGGAGAGGCGAGTGAGTGCTAAACAACGAGTTATTTCATTGCGAAGCGGTTGCTGCTGCGCTGCGTTGCTACTGCTGACCCAGCCACTATATGCATCGGGCGATGCATTTGAGTGTTTGATTGAGCCCTCTCAGACAGTGGAGCTGCGAAGCCCCACTGATGGTTTGCTGGAGCAGGTTCTGGTTAATCGCGGGGATTCGATTGCGGCGGGTCAAACCCTGGTGGTGCTGGAGTCCAGCGTGCAAAAATCAGCGGTGGCCATAGCCAAGTACCGGGCGCAGATGAATGGTCGGATTAAGTCCGCTAAGAGCCGTCTCGAATTGGCCAAAAAGAATCTTCGCCGCCTCCAGGTGTTACAGGAAAAGAACATGATATCGGTGCAGGTGGCCGATGAAGCAGTGGCGGAAAAAAACGTTGCCGAGGCTGAGCTTCATGATGCAATGGAGAATCAGGAGCTGGCCAAGCAGGATTATTTACATGCGGTGAACCTGCTCAATCAACGCACTTTGCGTAGTCCGCTGACCGGCGTTGTAGTTGCCAGGCTGCTGAATCCTGGGGATCTTGCCGAGTCAGGCACGGGTCCAAAACCCATCCTCAAAATCGCACAAATCGATCCCCTACTGGTGGAAGTGGCATTACCACTTTCAGTCTATGGAAAGTTGCACGTAGGCATGGTCGGAACCGTGAAGCCTGAAGGCGACTTGAGCAGCCAGCATGCCTCGGTGACCATTGTCGACAGCGTGTTTGATGCCGCCAGTGGCATGTTCGGCGCACGCCTGGAAATAAAAAACGACAAAGGATTGATACCGGGCGGTATTCGCTGTCAGGTGAGTTTTCCCGATCTTCCCACCGCCGATGTTCCAGCTTCGTTACAAGATCAAAGGGTGCAGTCCAGTTACTAACTATACGTCGGGCACGAAGCGTATCAAAGGCTGATGGCGAAAGGGCGCGTCGAGATCGGTGGCAGTTGTGCTGAAGGCTTGTATAAGGAGTAGCACGGCAGCGATGAGGCGGTTTCTTTGCATATTCCTGTCCTGTTGGCTGAATAAAAAAACGGCTCATTAAGAGCCGTAAAGGGTGGAGTTTCAGCCGATATGCGCGTTAGCCGATGCCGAGGCACATGTACTTCTGCTCGATATAGTCGTCGATGCCGTAATGCGAGCCTTCGCGGCCCAGCCCCGACTGCTTGATGCCGCCAAAGGGCGCGACCTCGGTGGAGATCAGGCCTTCGTTGACACCGACCATGCCGTACTCCAGCGCCTCGCTGACGCGCCAGGCTCGGCCCAGGTCGCGGGTGTAGAGGTAGGAGGCCAGGCCGAACTCGGTGTCGTTGGCCATGGCGATGGCCTCCGCTTCAGTATCGAAACGGAAGATCGGTGCCAGTGGGCCGAAGGTTTCGTCGCGGGCTACCAGCATCTCAGGGGTGACATCGCCGAGCACGGTTGGCTCGAAGAAGCTGCCACCTAAGGCATGTGGTTGACCGCCGGCGAGTACCTTGGCACCTTTGTTGACCGCATCGGCGATATGCTCCTCGACCTTGGCCACGGCCTTGGCGTTGATCAATGGGCCCTGCTGGGCACCGTCTTCACCGGCCGGGGCGACCTTGAGGGCGTTTACCGCGGCGACCAGGCGCTTGCTGAATTCCTCGTACACGCCGTTCTGCACCAGAAAACGGTTGGTGCACACGCAGGTCTGGCCGCTGTTGCGGAACTTCGAGCCCAGCGCGCCCTGCACGGCGGCATCCAGGTCGGCGTCGTCGAAAACGATAAAGGGCGCGTTACCGCCCAGTTCCAGCGAGACCTTCTTGATGGTCGCGGCGCACTGCGCCATCAGCAGTTTGCCGATGCCAGTGGAGCCGGTAAACGACAGCTTCTGCACGTCCGGGTTGCCGGTCAGCTCGCCGCCGATGGCGCGCGAGTCGGTGCCGGGGACGATGTTCAGCACGCCTGCGGGAATCCCGGCGCGCTCGCCCAGTGCCGCCAGGGCCAGGGCAGACAGCGGGGTTTCCGAGGCGGGCTTGAGCACCACGGTGCAGCCGGCGGCCAGGGCCGGGCCGACCTTGCGGGTGATCATGGCGTTGGGAAAGTTCCACGGGGTGATGGCCGCGACCACGCCGATGGCCTGCTTGATCACCACCAGGCGACGGCCTTGCTTGTCGTGGGGGATCACATCGCCATAGACGCGTTTGGCTTCCTCGGCGAACCACTCGATAAAGCTGGCACCGTAGGCGATTTCGCCGCGGCTCTCGGCCAGGGGTTTGCCCTGTTCCCAGCTGAGCAGGCGGGCCAGGTCTTCCTGGTTGGCCATGATCAGGTTGTACCAGCCGCGCAGGATGGCGCTGCGCTCCTTGGCGGTTTTCTCGCGCCAGGCGGGCAGGGCGGACTTGGCGGCGGCGATGGCACGGGCGGTTTCGGCCTGGCCGAGGGAGGCGACCTCGGCGATCAGTTCGCCATTGGCCGGGTTGGTCACGGCAAAGTGCGCTTTGCTGTCGGCTTCGACCCACTGGCCGTCGATATAGGCTTGTTCGCGCAGCAGATTCAGATCGGTGAGTTTCATGTCGTTCTCTTGAGAATGCTTGAGGATCGGGCTCAGTACACGCCGCCAGCACTGGTTGGAGCCGGGGCATCCTTGAAGGCGGCAGCCAGGGTCTGCAGACCACGCATCAGTACGGTGGTGTCGACACCGACGGCGACGAACTTCGCCCCTAGTTCCAGATAACGTCGCGCCAGGGCCTGATCGGCACTGAGGATGCCGGCGGCCTTGCCGGCCTTCTGGATACGCGCAATGGCGTCCTCGATAGCGGCCTGCACCTCCGGATGAGCGGGGTTGCCGCGATGGCCCATGGCGGCGCTGAGGTCGGCCGGGCCGATAAATACGCCATCGACGCCCTCGACCGCGGCGATGGCGTCGAGGTTGGCTAGGCCGTCGAGGTTTTCGATCTGCACCAGCAGGCACATCTGCGCGTCAGCCTTGTCCAGATAGCCGGGGATGCTGTTCCAGCGCGATGCGCGGGCCAGGGCGCTGCCCACGCCGCGCACGCCGCTCGGCGGATAGTGCATGGCGCGTACCAGTTCGCGAGCCTGTTCGACGCTTTCGACCATGGGCACCAGCAGGGTCTGCGCGCCGATATCGAGCAGTTGCTTGATCAACGCGGTATCGCCGATTACCGGGCGAATAACCGCTTGGCTCGGGTACGGGGCGACGGCTTGCAACTGGCCGAGCAGGCCGCGCAGGTCGTTGGGCGCGTGTTCGCCGTCGATCAACAGCCAGTCGAAGCCGGCATTGGCCGCCAGCTCCGCGCAGTAGGGATCGGCCAGGCCGAGCCACAGGCCTATCTGCGCTTCGCCGGCTTGCAGGCGCTGCTTGAAGGTGTTGATGGGCATTTCCATTTTGGGGCTCCTTCGGGGGAGGGAACTTGAGCGATGGGTCGGTGCAGGCGATACATTTCTATCGGCTGCAAGACCGTTTCGCGAGCAAGCTCGCTCCTACAGTTTGTGGCTAGACAAAGCGGCAGGCGATGCTGCCGAGTTGGTCGTAGTCGACGTGGAAGGTATCGCCCGGGCTGGCCGCCACCGGGCGGGTAAAGGAGCCGCCGAGAATGATCTGCCCGGCTTGCAGGGTGACGTCATAAGGGGCGAGCTTGTTCGCCAGCCAGGCCACGCCTTTGGCCGGGTGGTTGAGTACCGCAGCGGAAACGCCGGACTCCTCGATCACGCCGTTGCGATAGAGAATCGCCGGCACCCGACGCAGATCGATGTCGTTCGGCCGCACCGGTCGGCCGCCCATGACCACGCCTGCGTTGGCGGCGTTGTCGGAAATGGTGTCGAACACCTTGCGGGTGACCTTGGTGTCCGGGTCGATCTGGTGGATGCGCGCATCGATGATTTCCAGCGCCGGCACTACCCATTCGGTGGCCTCCAGCACATCAAAGATGCTGCAGTTCGGCCCGCGCAGTGGCTTGCCGAGGATAAACGCCAGCTCCACCTCGACTCGCGGCACGATAAAGCGCTCGAAGGGAATGTCGCTGCCTTCCTCGAACAGCATGTCGTCGAGCAGGGCACCGTAGTCCGGCTCGGTGATATTCGAGGAGACCTGCATGGCGCGTGAGGTCAGGCCAATCTTGTGGCCGACCAGCTTGCGCCCGCCCTTGAGTTTCAGATCGACCCAGGCGCGCTGAATGGCGTAGGCGTCTTCGATGGTGATGCCCGGGTAGTCCAGGGAAAACTGGCGCACCTGTTCGCGCGAGCGCTCGGCGGCGTCGAGGCGGGCGGCGGCCTGTTGAATGATGGAAGCGTCGAGCATGGCAGGATTACCTTAAAGAGTTTTGTTGAATAGGGGATGCAGGCTGCTGTGCTTGGCATCGAAGACCTGGCCCGGGCTTTCGTCTATTTGCAGGGTGACGCCCACCGGGCGCTGGGCGAGCAGACTGTCGAGGTGCTCGCGCAACACCTGCATCAGGTTGTCGCCCACCTGTTTGTGCACCACCTGGCTGCGTCCCGCCCCCATACGCAGGTTGGCGTAGAGAAAACCGTAGTCGCCCTGGCCATCGGCCACTGCGGCATGGGCTGCCGGGTAGGCCAGCACGCGGGTGCCGCCGATGGGGAACACGGCCTTGCCGGCCTCGTCACGCTGTTCGAGCATGCAGTCGGCCAGGGCGCGACACAGGCTGCCGACGTTGACGTCACGTTCGACGTCGGGGCTGTAGAGCAGAACCAGATGGGGCATGGGAAACTCCTAGAGCCGACTGCTGGAGGTGGTGCCGGCCGGATTGGAAGCCTGCGCTGCCGGGATGCTGGAGCCATCCTGCGGCGTGACTGGGAACACCGCGTTGATCTGCCCGGTACCGGAGGCGGCGAAGTAAGGGGTCAGTACTTCGGCCTTGCCGTCGTATTGGGACCAACCCAGGGCACCGAGCAGCATGGCGGTGTCGTGCATGAAGCCTTCGCCGTGACCCTTGGCCGCGTACTCCGGCAGCATGGCGCAGAAGGTTTCCCACTCGCCGTTTTCCCACATCTGCACGACCCGCTTGTCGAGGGTCTCCAGGAAGGGGCTCCAGATCCTGGTGGCGAACTCGGGGGCCTGGCCGTTCTGAGCGAAACGGTGTGACAGCGAGCCACTGGCGAGGAAGGCCACGGTGCCGTCGTAGTGCTCCTCCACCGCCTTGCGCATGGCCCAGCCGAGGCGGGCGCTGTCGTTGAGGTAGTGCGAGGTGCACAGCGCCGAAACCGAGATCACCTTGAAGTGCTGGTCGGTATTCATGTAGCGCATCGGCACCAGGGTGCCGTATTCCGGTGCCAGGGTGGTGGCCTGGTGGGCCATGGTTTCCACACCGAGGCGGTTGCACTCGTCGGCCAGCAAACGGCCCAGTTCCGGATTACCCGGGAACTCATACTCCATGTTGCTGATGAAGTGCGGCAACTCGTTGCTGGTGTACAGCCCCTTGAAGTGTGGCCCGCAGTTGATGTGGTAATTGGCGTTGACCAGCCAGTGGGTGTCGAACACCACGATGGTGTCCACACCCAGCTCACGGCAGCGCTTGCTGATTTCGATATGACCGTCGATGGCCGGCTTGCGGAATCCCTGGTTCGGACCCGGCAGCTCCGACACGTACATGGACGGGACGTGGGTGATCTTGGCAGCTAGAGCGACTTTGCCCATGGCGGTTCTCCTGTTGGCCTCTCGTGAGGCTTTGTTGTTAGGACGATATGCACGACCGGCACAGGGGAAGGGGATACGTGCCCCCTTCCTTTATAAATAGCGCATCGGTTGGTGCGCCGCCCTTATCACAGGCCCCAGCGCGGGATGTGGTGGCTGCCCATGGAAATGCACACGTTCTTGATCTCGGCGAACACCTCGAAACTGTACTCGCCGCCCTCGCGGCCGGTGCCAGAGCCCTTCACCCCGCCGAACGGCTGGCGCAGGTCGCGCACGTTCTGGCTGTTGATGAACACCATGCCGGCTTCGATGCCACGGGCCAGCCGGTGGGCCTTGCCGATGTCCTGGGTCCAGATATAGGAGGCCAGGCCGTACTCGGTGTCGTTGGCCAGGCGCAGGGCTTCGGCCTCGTCCTTGAACTTGATCAGGCAGACCACCGGGCCGAAGATTTCTTCCTGGGCGATGCGCATGCGGTTGTCCACATCGGCGAACACCGTGGGCTGGATAAACTGCCCCTTGGCCAGGTGCGCTGGAAGATTGGCCGGGCGCTCCAGACCGCCGGCGAGCAGGTTGGCCCCTTCCTCGATGCCGATCTTGATATAGCCGGTGACCTTGTCGTAGTGCGCCTGGGTGATCATCGAGCCGACCTGGGTCTTCGGGTCCTGCGGGTCGCCAACGATCAGGCGTTTGGCGCGGGCGGCGAATTCGGCGACGAACTGGTCGTACACCGTCTCCTGGATAAAGATCCGCGAGCCTGCGGTGCAGCGCTCGCCGTTCAGCGAGAAGATGGTGAACAGCGCGGCGTCCAGGGCACGGTCGAGGTTGGCGTCGTCGAAGATCAGCACCGGGCTCTTGCCACCCAGTTCCATGGAGTACTTCTTCAGGCCGGCGGTCTGCATGATCTTCTTGCCGGTGGCGGTGCCGCCGGTGAAGGAGATTGCGCGTACATCAGGGTGGCGCACCAGGGCATCGCCGGCGGTGGCACCGTAGCCTTGCACCACGTTAAGCACGCCCGCAGGAATGCCGGCTTCCATGGCCAGGCGGCCCAGTTCGTTGGCGGTCAGTGGCGACAGCTCGCTCATCTTCAGCACCGCGGTGTTGCCCAGGGCCAGGCAGGGCGCGGTCTTCCAGGTGGCGGTCATAAAGGGCACGTTCCATGGCGATACCAGGCCACACACGCCCACCGGCTGGTAGAGGGTGTAGTTGAGCATCTGGTCATCGACCGGGTAGCTGTGACCGTCCATGCGCGTGCAGACTTCGGCGAAGAAGTCGAAGTTGTGCGAGGCCCGCGGAATCAGCACGTTCTTGGTCTGGTGGATCGGCAGGCCGGTGTCCAGGGTCTCCAGCTCGGCCAGGTGCGGCACGTTCTGTTCGATCAGCTCGCCGAGCTTGCGCATCAGCTTGGCGCGTTCCTTGGCCGGGGTATTGGCCCACTTGGGGAAGGCTTCCTTGGCCGCGGCGACGGCCAGGTTGATTTCATCCGCGCCGCCGCTGGCGACCTCGCCAATGGCCTCGCCGGTGGCCGGGTTGTAGTTGGTGAAGCTGTCTTTGCTCTCGACTTGCTGGCCGTTGATCCAGTGCTTGATCATGCTGTTTGCCTCTTTGTTGTTTTGCTTAGCCGCGCGCGGCACAGAATTCGCTTTCGC
>Ga0209343_10000687_pt1 | contig 46749 bp, 52 predicted proteins | sample RifCSPlowO2_02_FD_184026 | JGI IMG/M metagenome (GOLD analysis project Ga0209343, IMG submission 184026) | Groundwater microbial communities from Rifle, Colorado - Rifle CSP2_plank lowO2_0.2 (SPAdes) (version 2) | ecosystem: Environmental > Aquatic > Deep subsurface > Groundwater | place...
ATGGTAACTTTATCACCTGAACAAACAGTAGCTGTCCCTCCTTGCATTGTATAGCCGGCTTGGTTTTGTCCTTTAGCTTCAATCCAGACAAGGCCGTTGTTGGAGACTGTTACTTTGCCATTACTAAGAGCAGATTTTAGATTCGCCTGAGTCAAACTTCCATCTAGGTAAACACTATTATACACATATAATGGTATGACCTCATCATGAGAATCTGAACCACTATAAGCATAGACTTTTACATTGTTTTGTAAAAGATTAATCCAAGCGTTTAGAGAATCCTGATTATCTTCGCTCCAAACACCATTCCACACTTCAATACCTGTTTCGCCAGCAATTTCAAACATAGACTCAAAATCTATAAATCTTCCTTCTGGTTGAGGATGATTAATAATTGAAATTCCATTTTCATTAGTGATGTTGTTAATACCTCCTTGATTTGTTGGGTTTGTGGGGCAGTGGCGATTTCTCGGAGTCTGCTCTATAAAATTATCAATGCCATAAGCACCAATATGTGCCTCTCCTAGAGTACCTTCACAAGTATTAGAAAGTTCTAGGATTATTTCATTATCATTTAATCTATCTGAAACACTCAACTCTTCACCTACTAAGCAAGTAAAATCGGGATCATTATCTGCAGCACTGCAGTTTTGATTTACTATTTGAAATTCTGTTTCATTGATACAATATGAATGATCTGAAAATCCCAAAAAATCTAAATTAGCCTGTTCTGCTTCAACTGCTAGGTCCAAAACAGTTCTTCCGTTGTCATGCCCCTCCAAAATTCTTGGCAAGCAATCATCTTCAGGAGTATCAGAATTTCCGTCATATCCATGGTCTGTACTAAATCCAGTATGTTGATGAAGGCTGCCATAATACCATCCTGCGGCCAAAGCTTTTGTGGAGATTAAAATAATTAAAATAATCAAAAATATTACAAATAAATGATTGTTTAGTTTCATGTAGTTTTTATCTTCATTTTTTCTTCGATTAAATATGCAATAACTGCCCCAATTATGACCCATAAAATTATATTTGATAAAATTGAAGTGATTAGAATAATATTTGTCATAGTTGATGACAACCCAGACTCTGCTAATCCCAAAAGTGGGGATATCAGTAAAGACATAGTGAACATAGACATTTTAAAGGGGATTAACCATATTTGGTTGATATAAGCTTTAAGAAAAATTTGAACTATAGTGGGTATTAAAGCGTATATCCCTCCGATAATCCCTCCGATAAAAATATCTTTATGTTTTATTTTCATGTTCGTATTCCCCCACTCAGTAAAATATTGAGTTTGTACCACCTACACCACAGTACAATTAGAAGTATTATACTAATAAAAGGTAGTACAGTTAATAACGAGACGTTTTTTGTCATTTTAGTTGATTAAATCCAAATTCCTGAACGTATTGTTATAGTAATATTATCCGTCGTTTCATACTCTTTTCCTTGATGATAATATTTAATTGAAAAATTCAATCCAGCCGTATTGTTAACAGTAAAATTATTGTCAAATATTTCATTAGGTGTTATATTGATTAATTGCGGATGAATTATAAGGTAGTTACTATTAAAATTTGAACCGCTGGACATATTTTTCGAATAATAAAGATCTCCATCAGCCTCATAAATGTTAAGAAGGCCTAAGGTCAAGGAATTATTTAGGTATTCGCTGTAACTCAACACAACATATTTGGATGTATTAATATTGTTCACTATCCAACTACCAATATGGTGAAGTAAGTTTACCTCAATACTAACATTAACATCAAAAACATCACTCCATTGCTCCTGGGAAGAATTATCTTTTGCAACACATTCCCACTGGTAATTTCCATTTGACAAATTAGTTACATTAAACATAACACCATTTGTTAATCCAGATAATGGTTTAGTTTCACGCAAAGTTAAATTTCCAGTCAAATTAAAATACAAAGACATATTTGTTAAAGCATAGTCATCAGTAGCATTGCATGAAAAGAAAATATAGCCGTCAGTATCAACTGTATTATTTGCAGGAGAAGTTAAAATGAATCTGGGCTTGGTATCACTGCCTTCATAAACAGTAAAAGTGGCATTATTGCTGCTTATATTCATCCCATGTTTATCAAATGTGGTAAAAACAACAGTAACATTTCCAAACCAGTTTTTAGCCGATTCCAAAACAGCAATATTACTTTCATTATTAAGCATAATAGTAACATTTCCAGTATGTTTTTCAATATAAGTTAAATCGTCTCCTTTAGGATCTGAAAAATAGTTGCTCAAATTCAAAGTTAAAATTCCATCTTCTGTCCAGAATAAGTTGGGAATGGTGGAAACTGTAGGAGGATACTTATCAACTACAAGCATAAAATTGGAAAACCCTCCCCAATCAGAGTTTGGAACCCGTGCATCATCATAGCAAATAACGTTCCAGTCAAATTCCCCACTCGGAACATTATTTATAGTAAAATACAAAGAAACGTTTGTCTGCACAAAAGTGTTTGATTGGTTTGGTAAAAAAGAGCCGCTAATGTTATGGTACAAAGTGCAATTCCTAAGCAAGCCATCATCTTGAACTGTATAGTTAAATGTAATATCTCCATCATTGTCATCAGAGCCATAAATAGGTGTGTTTAGAGTTACAACAGGCTCTTTATTTACTATTAACTCCCATGAATTTGAAGAGCCGACATTAGCATTTGGAGACGTATCTGTGCAGTTTATTCTCCACTCATAGCTGCCATAATTAAGATTTTTAATAGTAAAATTTTGCCTTTCTAGTTCAGTTATAGTGGTATTGGTTTGGTTTGTTATGTCATCAATAATCAGCCTACAGCTAGAAACATCATAGCTAAAATCGCTAACCATGTACTCAAATGTTACATTTCCTAAAATATCTATTTCACCATTTTCTGGCTCTATAAGAGATATAACTGGGGAAGAATTATCCCTAACTTCAAAACTTCTTTGTACAGAGCTGCCAACATTTGCGTCTGTTGACAAATCAGTGCAATTAACAGACCAAGTGTAGTTGTTATCTTTTAAACCTATTAAACCAAAAAACTGTGTTTTAGATTCCAAAACTAATGAATCAGTCATATTTATTTTACCATTAATAATTAAGGAACATCTATCAATGGCAGAAGTTACATCTGATACATTATAGCTAAATATTATTGCTCCATCAGAATCTGTTACTGAATCTGCTGGTTCCACTAAATTTACTGTTGGAGTTTCTAAATCATCGCCAATCTTAAAGCTATTATTTATTCCAAATGCAGAAAATGACTCATTATCATAAGCCAAGCAGCTCCATAGATAATCTCCATTTGGAATATTGTTTAATGTCAAGGTTGTAGTATTAACAGTTCCTGATACCAATGTTGTTTGGTTTAATCGCCATGCTCCACTTACATTATTATATAAGGAAATATTAACAAGTTTGTTGTAAGTTCTAGAAGTGCAATTAAAAATCAAGCTACCATCCTTATCAGTTGTTTGATTCAAAGGTTTATTTAGAAAAACTTCGACAGGATTTACAGGCTCTGCAATGAAAATGTAATCAGTCACATTTAATAGATCATAACCAGATTTAGAACCGTTGCAAAGCACGTTCCAGCTATTATTTCCGCTTGCATTAATTTGTCTTTCAAACCTGTATAATTTTCTAAAAGAATTGTAGCTCATGTTTTCTAAAGCAGTCCAGCTTCCGCCGATATTAAATCTTATTTGGCAAAAAGATGCTGCATCTGAAATCGGTTCTCCAGTTGAATTATCCGTAAAATTAGCGGAAAATGTAACAAATTCTTGAATTAGTATTGTCCTATTGCCTCCTTCCACATCTACTTCATCCCAAATAACCAATTTGGAATTATTTCCTTGAGTTTCAGAAATAGCATACACTAATAAGATAGAAACAGCTAATAACACAACTATAGAAAATATAACTAACTGGCTCCTCTTTTCACCAACCGTCAAAACCACCCCTAATTCTCATTCCCGCGGTAAACTTATATTTATAATTTTCTCTTATTCTAAATTATAAAGAAATCTGGCGCATGAAGAATTTATTACTAAAAATTTTATCTTTTCATTTAATTGAGCATCCTGTCAGTTCAGAAAGCCTGTCAAATGACTGGACTCTTTCAACTAATCTTCCATTAATTTCCCATGTCGGGGTTATCCTTACATCAGGATTTTCGCTGAAGTCTTTGTAGTTTATGAATTTAAAAGATTTGCCGAACATGCCTTTCTGCGCACTGGAGTACTGGCAGAAAGAAGCGCCATACATTACAGCACCCTTTTCAGTCAGGCATTTCGCGAAATTATCATAGCTTCCAGGTTTTTTTGCATTAATGAATGCATAAGCCCCTATAAAAACAATAAGAATAGAAAAAACAATTGCTATTATTATATAAACCCTCGTTTTTTTGCTTTTTGCAGCCTGCTGTTCTTGAGTTTCTTTGTGCTTTTTCTGCTCAAACTCAAGCCTTGACTGCTCGCTTTGCTGCCTTAGCTTCTCCAGCCTTAGCTTTTTTCTTTCTTCCCTGCTAAGCATTTTACAGGTTTGTTGCTGCCGGACTTACAACTGGAGTTCCTGTATTTTCAGCAGGCGCAACTCCGCAGCCTCCGCCATAGTACTGGTTGGGGTTTTGCTGCTGCTGCGGATATGCCGCATAGCCTGTTGGCGCGTTGCTTCTGGCGCATCCTACAACCAATAATGCCAGCACTAAAATCAAAACTAAAATAGCGCTTTTCTTCATTTTAACCTCCTAGCTTGACAATTCAGTATCTATTATCTGCTTGAAGCTCTCGTAAGGATGAGCTCCGACAAGCTTTATGCCATTAATAAAAAAGGTTGGGGTTCCTGAAACACCGACCTGAGACCCATAGTTGAAGTCGTCCAGTATTTCCTGCTTATATTTGCTGCTGTCCAGGCATTCATTAAATTTCTTTGTGTCCAGGCCAATTTTTTGCGCAAATTGCTTGTATGCAGCATTGCCCATGCTATCCTGATTTTGGAATATTGAGTCGTGCATTTCCCAATACTTGCCCTGCTCGCCTGCGCAATTTGCAGCTTCGGCTGCCGGCTCGGCTTCAGGATGGAAGCTTAATGGGAAATCGCGGTAAATATACTTTACTTTTCCGGTGTCTATATAATCTTTCTTTATCAGCGGGAAAGTCTGCTGGAATGCCCTTCCGCAGAACGGGCATTGGTAGTCTTCAAACGATACTATTGTGACAGGGGCATTTTTATCGCCCAAAGTAGGATCATCATCTTCATCAATTGTAAGCCTTAATTGCTCGCCCGAATCCTGCGGCTGTTGCTGAGTCGGCACTTGAGCCTGGGCAGGAGCTGCTTGGTTGCTGCCGCCAAACTTTCCAAAAAACATAACTATAATCACAATACCTAATACCGCGGCTATGCCTTGCCATACCCTCTCTTTTTTAATCACATAAACTTTATCGTTTTTAGCTGCATGATGCGCATGCTCATTGTCTTCCATTTTAACACCCCATTTTTGTTGTTGAAACTTTTGTTTTTATATAAATTTTTCTTATTTTTGGTATTTTAACAGAATAACTATATATAGCTAACTTTGGAAACCATGCTTGAAAAAACGCCTGTTTTCCGCTGAAAAGGCTTATTTAAGTTTATTACCGTTCATAAGGGCTTAAACAGGCTTTTTTATCATTCCAAAAATATCAAAGCAACCATTACCAAAATTCCTAAAATCAACGCAATAAGCTGCATAAATGAAATTATCGGCTTTGTCTCTTTATGGAGTTCTGGAATCAAGTCAGAGCCTGCAATGTAAATAAAGCCTCCTGCTGTAAATGGCACAAGGAAAATGGAAAATTTTTCTACAGAATTGCCTATAATTAATACTAAAACAGCACCTATTAAAGCCAAAATTGCGGACAAGAAGTTAAATGCCAGGGCTTTTTTCTTTGTAAAGCCGCCATGCAGCAAAATCCCAAAATCGCCAATCTCCTGGGGAATCTCGTGCAAAATAACAGCTATGGTTGTTGCAATGCCTAATGGGATTGAGGCAATATAGCTGCCTGCAATTATCATGCCATCAAAGAAATTGTGCAGGCCGTCTCCGATTAAATTCATGAAAGCCAATGGGTGGGGATGCTCATTTGTTGTCGGCAGGTGGCAGTGCCTCCAGTGAATGAACTTTTCCAATATAAAAAAAATTAAAATTCCCAATAATAAGTAAATTGATAATTCTAATGTGAATCCAGATTCCTCAACAGCTTCAGGAAGCAAGTGTATGAAAGAGTCCCCAAGCAATGCGCCTGCTGCAAAGCTGACTAAAAACAATAAAATATTTTTTAAATTGATTTTCTTGAATAATAGCGTTAATGCGCCTATCAGTGAAATAAAGCTGACTAGCAAAACGCTTATTATTGAGTAAGCCCAGATGCTTGGCATAACCATAGATAAACAAGCCAGTTTTAAAAGCTTTTTATTTTTTTGCTATAGCCCAAAAATGGTTAAAGTAAGATCTAAAGGAATCAGATACTTTCTTGCTTGTAATAAGAATGTTAAACATTGGCTTTTCCCAGATTGTAACTTGAATTTTACTATTGTAGATTAAAACTGTTACAGGGCTTATTAATTCTTTTGGAAGATATTTAAAAAAAGAGTTTTTGGATTTTTCTATTTTTCCCCTTAAATCTTCCCTTACCAGAACATTTTCTTTTTTTCTTTCTCTTTCAAGCCTTTTTAGGTATTGTTTGTATATTATCGGATAATTTTTTTGTGCCTGCCCCTGCTCTCCAAATACGAGAAAAATTCTTTCTTTGCTTTTGAATATGTCATTCAAAACTGCCTTCATCCCTTCTACTCCTTTATAAATATCAACTTTAACTTCCTCTTCATAGGGCTGTTTCATTAAGGTTTGTAACGCAGGCAAAATTCCTTTCAACTTAAGTTCTTTTTCTTTCAATTCTTCTAAAATCTTTTCAGGATTGGCAGCAGAATAGTATTTCACATTATTTTTTAATTTAAAGCTAACTAGACCTTTATTAATGAGTTTTTCAATGATATAATACACCAATGTTCTTTCTATATTGGTTTCTTTTGATATTTTTGTAGCTGTTGTTTCTCCTATTTTTGCCAATGCTAAATATACTTGTGTTTCTTTTTCATCAAATCCAATTTCTTCCAGTGTTTTCTTTATAGTTTCTATTTCCATATCAGCAATGAATAATTAAATAGTATTTAAATATTGTGGAAAAAATTTTACAACATAAATTATTAAAGTCTGAGAGTTATCTAAATCAAGTAATAAAAATGTCAATCGAACCGTTTTCAGTTGAAAAAATATGGGTGCCCACGGATTTTACTGAGTTTGGAAAGCCAAAAGAAAATTTAGTGAATGTTGCAGGATGTGAAAACAGCCATACATCGGGAATTGTAATGAAAGTGCTTCAAGAATCTTTAGGCAGTAATCCTGCATTGCTAATAGACCATTGGCAATCTCAAGACACAACTTTAAGGAAGAAATTGGCGGAATTGCACGATGTTGCGCTAGAACAAGTTTATCTGACTGCTGGAGCTCTTGCTGGAATTCAATATTCTTTTGGAATTTTTGTTAATGAAAATACAAATGTTGGCTTATTAAAGCCAGATTTTCCAGGCTTTGTTTATTTTTCTAAATGGAAGAAGGCTAATACACATTGGCTAAAAAATACAGAATTTCCATTTTATATTGGAAATAGGGATATTGCTGATTTTGTAAGAAAAAATATCGTAGATTTTTTAATATTATCAAACCCAAGCGCTGTAATGGGCACTCAAAAAGAAACAAAAGAAATTGAGGATTTAGTTAAAGCTTCTCCCAATACGATTTTTATTGTTGATGAAGCAGACTCAATCCATCCTGATTCTTCCAGTGCGCACTTATCCAAATCTTATAATAATGCAATATTCTTGGGAAGCTTCTCTAAATTCTATGGCTTGTCTGGATTAAGGGTGGGTTATTTAATCACTCCAAAAAAATTTTCTGAGCATTTTGACAGAACAATAAGTCCAGCAGAATTAACAAGCCTTGCGATATTAGCTGCAACTCACGTTCTTGATGATAAGCAATATCAGCGAGAAACTCAGGAAAAGGTTAGAAAAAACTTATCCTCTTTGGAAAGTGCTTGTGAAGGTATTCCTTATAGGGTTGTTCCCGGAAGCAGATGCTTTGCATCTTACTTATGGGCAGATGGAGGAGTTGAGGATCCGTATCAAACACTTCAAGGATACGGAATTAAAATTTTAAAGGGCTCAAATTTTGGAATAGAAAGAGGAGGAAGAGTAAACTTAAGCAGTACTGAAAATATTGGTAAATTAACCGGTGCAGTTAAACAAATCTTTCCCACCAGATAGGATTACTACTTTTTCAAATTCCTGTCCAAAAATGCAACTGTTTTTTTCCATGCATCCTCTGTCTTTTCGGGATCATGCCCGGGGTTTGAGGGGTTTGCAAAGGCATGGCCTACACCCTCATAAATGTAAATCTCATTTTCAACACCAAGGTCATCAAGTGCAGCATCAAATTCATTCACCGAGGAGACAGGAATTCCAGTATCCTCTTCTCCAAACACGCCCAAAACAGGCCAATTTATATTTGACAATTTGCTTTCATTGGTTTCAAGGTTTCCGTAATAAATCACTGTCGCAGCCAAATCCTCGTTTAAAGAGAGCTGCAATGACATCCCGCCGCCAAAGCACCATCCCATCGAAGCAATATTGTCTTTTGAAACAAAGTCGCTTTCCCTTAAAAATGAGACTGCGCTTTTCAAATGCCATAGGGTCCTGTCCATATTGTTTCTTGCCTTGCTTGAATATCCCCTTGCCTCTTCCGGAGTTTCAGCAACTTTTCCATCAAACAAATCAACTGCCAAGACAACATAGCCCTGCCCTGCAAGCTCATGCGCCATGTTCTTTATATTCTGGTTTAAGCCCCACCATTCATGTATCATAATGACTGCCGGAAATCTGCCTTCTCCAAGCGGCTTTACAAGATAATCTTTGAAATTATCGCCGTAAGTGACCCATTCTGCGTTCATGGCTTCTTCAGGCTCGACAACAAGGACTTCGGTGCCGTGCTCATCGCCCTGCAAATCAGGAGGGACCTCAGGCTCAATCTGAGTGCATGCGGCAATAAGAAACAAAACGGATAAAATTATAAAACTATATTTCATCAACATCAGCCCCCTTTTATTTGTTTTTAATAATTATTTTAACAAATTTTTATAATGTTTTTAAAATTTTTGGTTTAATCTCCGATGTACTTTGAAACCAGCGATTTTGCCCTTTCAGGGCTTTTTTCCTTTATTAAAACCCTGCCATCATTAAAAATTGCCATATCCTCAAAAAACAAGCAAAAATCTGTTTCCTTTACCTTTCCGATTTTTTTTAATTTATTTTTAATTTCATTGAAATTTTTGTTTTTCAAATAAAACTGGTAATTATTGTTTCCACAGTATATTACTATACCTTTTTCTTTTTTCCCCTGCAAATACTCGTAAATTCCATTGCACACAGGGCATTTTTCATTTTTACTTACTTTTATTTTTGTAATGTCATTATCCCAAATGTCAAATCTTATTAATTCCTGCTCAATTTTTTCATTTAAAATCAGCTTTAATGCCTGCGTGACAGCTATGCTTGCAATTGCAGTTGATACAGTATTTATAATCCCTGCTGTGTCGCATGTTTCATCGCTTTCTGCCTCATTGAAAACGCACCTGAAGCAGGCTTTTTCCGGCAAAACTGCCATAACATTCCCATAACCCTTTACTGCAGCAGAATAAACCCATTTAATTCTGCTTTTTTTGCAGTAATCGTTGATTAAATATCTCGTATAAAAGTTGTCGGTGCAGTCCAGGATAATGTCTGCAAAAAGCAGTTTGCTTATATTTTTGTGGTTTAAGTCAGAGACAAAAAAATCTATTTTAACATCGGAGTTTATTTTTTCCAGCTTCTTTGCAGCTGTTTCAGCCTTGAATTTTCCAATATCCTCTTCATTGTAAAGAGCCTGCCTCTGCAAATTGCTTTCTTCAATGAAGTCCCTGTCTATCAAAATCAGCTTTCCAATGCCTGCCCTTGTTAATTGCTCGGCAGCAACAGTGCCTAAAGCCCCTAAGCCGACTATTGCAATTGAAGCCTTTCTTATTTTTTCCTGGCCTTTCCTGCCTATCTTATTGAATATTATTTGTCTTGAGTATTTGTTGTCCATATAACTCCATCCCCTTTGGGTATAATCCAGGCTTATTTAAATGTTTTTTGTGAGGGAAAGGAAATCACAAAATTTATATAACTTATTCATAAAATTTGATTATGGAAGAACAGACTACATTGAAACTGATGCTGGCATTTACCATTGGTTACCTGTCTGTATTTACAGTTTTGGCGCTTTTGAACAAAAATTACGAATTTTTATATTACACGATTGTTATGTCTATAGCGCTTTTTGTTATAATATTATACCACAAAAAAGTGCATTTGTCATCCCATGTCATGGCAGGCTTAACCATTGTCGGGGCTATGCACATCTTTGGAGGGAATATTTACCTGAATGAGACAAGGTTGTACGACTTGTGGCTTGTTCCTAACTTGTTTAAATATGACAACTTTGTGCATTTCATAGGGACATTCACTGCGACATTTATTGTGTATAGCTTGCTATACCCCCATTTAGACAAAAAATTAGAGCATAATAAAATATTATTGTCCATCCTACTGATTATGATTGCTTCAGGCTTTGGGGCATTCAATGAAGTCCTAGAGCTGGGCGCTGTTGCCTATTTGAATGCAGCCAAGCAGGTTGGCGATTATTTCAACAATGCATTTGACCTTCTGTTTAACATGCTTGGCTCGATAATTGCGTGCTTTTTTCTAATGCGCTACCATAAATATAAAAAATCTTATTCTGCCATTAAGCGGCAGGCATAATCCATTAAATCCAGAACTCTTTTTTATAAGCAAAATCCCTTTTTTATATAATTCCTGACAGATTTTTATATAATTTATAAAAGATAGATTTAAATATAAGCTCTTCTTTTACTGAGTTTAATGATACAACACTATATGGCTAGGCAAGTGGAACCTACTTTTACATTTACACTTAGCCATATTATTATGTGTTGAGTCATCCTGAGCTTCTAACGATTTTTGACTCAATACATAACTAAAATCTATAATATGCTCGAGGTGAAAAAACATGAAAAAGCAAAAACTATATGCGAAAGATGAAGATTACATAGAGAAGCTGCTGGACTCGGAAGCCAACAGAAATGTAGTTGAAGATTTGAGCCTGAAGTAAAATGCCCATCTTCAAGGCCCAAATCCGGTTTATTGTAACTGATTCACATAGCTATAATAGGCAAAAATATTTATATTGTTGCTAGTTCTGGTAGTTTTACTTATGCGAGGGTGCCCAAGTGGCTAAGGGGCGCGGCTGCAATTTATTGCTGAGCCCGCGTATTCATGGGTTCGAATGTTCCAAGATTGGATCCGAATGTCCCATCCCTCGCTTTTAATATCAAGTTCCATTGACAGCAGAAATGGCTTAAAACACAAAAAGGTGTATTAATTTAGTGATTTACAAAGTTATTTTTTCATTTTTTAAAAATTTTAATAAAAAAATAATAAAAAATTAAAACACAATCAAAAGCGCAATTATTTGTTAATGTATTTGTGAGCCTAATGTTAAAAATTAATCAATGCTAATAAAAAATGGCCCTAAAAGTCTATAATACCCTGACAAGGAAAAAAGAAATATTTAAACCACGTAAAGATAAAAATGTCAACTTTTTTTGTTGTGGAATTACACCATACGATTTTGCGCATATAGGGCATGCAAAAACCTATGTGCAGTTCGATGTTATTGTTAAGTATCTGAGATACAGCGGCTATGATGTTTTCTACCTGCAGAATGTTACTGATATAGATGACAAGATAATACAAAGGGCAAAAGAGAAAAATCAAAAACCAATGGAACTGGTAAGAAATTATGAAAAAGAATATCTTAAGGATATGGAAGCGTTGAGCATTAATTCTGTAAACAAGTTTGCAAGGGCAACAGAGCATATAAAGGAAATAATAAAGCAGGTCAAAACATTAATGGATAGGGGCTTTGCATACATCATAGAAAATGACGGGATTTATTTCGACTTAAGCAAATTCCCTGAGTATGGGAAGCTCTCAGGAAGAAAGACAGAAGAGGCTGAAGATGCTGTAACAAGGATTGATGAAAGCGTGAATAAAAGGAATAAAGGAGACTTTTGCCTTTGGAAAAAATCAAAAAAAGACGAGCCAAGCTGGAAAGACCCTTGGTTTAATAATGGCAGGCCCGGATGGCATATTGAGGATACTGCAATAAGCGAAAAATATTTCGGAAAGCAGTATGATGTGCATGGCGGCGCTCGCGACTTAATTTTCCCCCACCATGAGGCGGAGATTGCGCAGATGGAGGCAGCATCGGGAAAAAAGCCGTTTGTAAAGTACTGGCTGCATACAGGCTTCCTAAATGTAAAAGGCCAGAAGATGGCAAAGTCTTTGGGCAACTTTATCACAATAAGGGATGCCCTGAAAAAATACGATGCAAAAGCGCTGAGGCTTTTTTACATTTCAGCGCATTACAGAAGCCCGATTGATTTTTCCGAGGAATTATTGGAGCAGGCAAAAAACAGCCTGCAAAGGCTCAATGATTTTATTTTAAAATCAAAAAATAGCGAAGAAAAGGATGACTTAAAACTGATTGAAAAGGCAAAAAAAGAATTCATAAAATGCATGGATGACGATTTTGACACTGTAAAGGCATTGGCTGTTATTTTTGATTTTATAAGGGAGGCAAACAAAAAAGGGGCTGGCAAGAAGAGCTATGAATTAATGCTGGAATTTGATAAACTCTTCAATGTTTTAACCTTGGAAGAGACTGAATTAAGCCCAGAAATAAAAAAGCTGATTGATGAAAGGGAAAAGGCAAGAAAAGAAAAGGATTTTGGCAAAGCCGATAAAATAAGGCAGGAGTTAAGGAAAAAAGGCATTGTTCTTGAGGACACTAAGGAAGGAGTTAGGTGGAAAAAAGCGTAAGTTTTATAAAAGCATTAACTATCCTATTTCCTAAAATTTATATAAATTATATAAAAATAAGGTTTGAGAGAATGTTTCATTTAAGCGGTTATTTAGGGCTTACAGGAGGGAGTGTTGAATTAATTCAAGCTAGATTGAAGCAGGCTCAAGAAAATCCTTTAGAAAGCAGAGTATTACAAGAGGCCATGAACGGTTCTGCAAGGCATTATGTTGGCAGAGGTCAGGAAACAATAAATCGGCAAGTAGCAAGTGTAGAGACCGAAGGCATTCACGCAACTATAGTCCCATTCGATTCAGATGATATTGTCTACATGAACCAATTTTTATGCGGAAGGAATGGCTGGAAAAGAGAGACAGTCCTAGAGGACGGTGCTGATCACAGAGGCTTATTAGTGTTTAAATACGACCCTTCTCAAGTTAAATTGACTTTGGGCCAGGAAGTAATTAAGTGGGCGAGACATCACCATAGATATTGGGATGAAAAAGGAAGAGAGCCTCCTACATTCACGCCTTCATTATTTTCTGAGAAATAATTACTTATTTTTTTAATTAATTTTATACAACATTATACCAAATTCTTTAAAATAAGAATCTAAATCTCAATAACCGTCTCATAATCCATCTTGGACTCTTTCAGCAGCTTTTCAAAAACAATTTCCTCTGCATTTGTTACTGCAGCCAAATCATCTTTTATCTGCAGGAATTCCTCCTTGGCTATTTTGCCCTTTGCTATAATTTTTCTGACGGGCTTTTTCATTGATAAATTTTTCTCTGCTTTTGCCTTCCTTACATCCTGCAAGATTGAAATGAAAAAATCGCCGATTTTTTCCGCATCTTCGTCAATCATGCTGAAAGAGGGCCATTTTGAGATATGGACGCTTTTGCTTTTCTCAGATTTCCTGAAATATAACTGGTACAATTCTTCTGTTATGTGCGGCATTATAGGCGCCATGAGATTTATTATTGTTAATAGGGTATGGTATAACCCATATTGCGCGGACAATCTTGCTTCTTTTCCCCTTTTGTCGGCATTGTAAAGCCTGTCCTTGGCTATCTCAAGATAGTTGTCGCAAAAGATGTGCCAGAAGAATGTTTCTGTCTCAAGTTTTGTGTGGGAATATTCATAGTTCAGGATATTCTCTGTGGCAGTCTTCACAACTTTGCTGAGCTTTGACAAAATCCACCTGTCCATCGGCTCCAGTTTTGCAGGCTTTTGCCCTTTGTAATCGTCAAGGTGCATGAATGCAAATTTTGAGGCATTCCATATCTTTGTTGCGAACTTCTGCCCCGTAACCAAGTCTTTTTCCTGGAACGGCAAATCATCTCCAAGCCTTGAGCCTGCTGCCCAAAACCTTAATGAGTCAGCAGAGTACCTTGCAATCATCTCCCTTGGGTCAATCACATTTCCCTTGCTCTTGCTCATCTTTTTGCCGTGTGGGTCTAAAGCCCATCCTGAAATCATTGCATTGCGCCATGGAATTTCTTTGTGATGAAAATAGCTTTTCACAACTGTGTTAAACAGCCAGAATGTTATGATGTCATGCGCCTGAGGCCTTAGGCTCATTGGAAGCAGTCTTTTGTATATTTTTTTATCTTCAAACAATTCAACTGCAATGTCCGGAGTCAAAGAAGAGGTTGCCCATGTGTCAAGAACATCTTTTTCCCCAACAAATTCATTCGAGCCGCATTTGCATTTTTTTAACGGCTTGTCAACCAATGGATCAATTGGCAGCTGCTTTTCATCCGCAACAACAACTTCATTGCATTTTTTGCAGTACCATACGGGAATCGGGATTCCAAAATGCCTCTGCCTTGAGATGTTCCAGTCCCATTTCAAACCCTTGATCCAGTTTTCATACCTTGCGCGCATATGCTCAGGATACCATTTTATTTTTCTCCCGTATTCTATGAACTCATCTTTCAGGTCAAGGTACTTTATGAACCACTGGTCTGTTGTCAGGATTTCAATATCTGTTTCGCACCTTTCATGGACATTGACAACGTGCTTTATCGGCTCGATTTTTGCAATTCTGTTTTCCTCTTCCAGCGCCTTTATTACAGCGTCCCTTGCCTTCTTCACGTGCAGCCCCTTGAATTGCCCTGCCTTTTCATTCAAAGTGCCGTCTTTGTTCATGATTTCAATCGGCTCTATCCTGAATTCCTCCATCCACTTGACATCATCCATGTCGCCGAAGGTGCAGTGGTAAACAATGCCTGAGCCGAATTCCATGTCAACATCCTTGTTTGCTGTGATTGTAACTTCCCTGCTTGAAAAAGGTATTTTTGCCTTTGCGCCAATGAGATGATTGTGCTTTTTGTCATCAGGATGAATATGAATTGCAACACAGGCTGGCAATAATTCCGGGCGAGTCGTTGCGATTGTTATTTGCTCCTTTAAGCTTGTGTCAAACTTCATGTAAACAAGTTTGCTTTCCCTTTCGCTGTCTTTCATCTCCACCTGCGCAATTGCAGTCTGGCATTCAGGGCACCACACAAAAGGGGCTCTTTTTTTGTAAATCCTTTTCATTTTGTATAATTCAATAAAAGAGCGCTGGGAAATTTTTTGGGAATGCTTGTTGATTGTTGAATAGAAAATATCAAAGTCTGCGCTTACTCCAATTCCCTTCCAATCCTGAACGAAGTCGTGCCTTATTTCTTCCACAGTCTGATAACATAGCTTTACAAACTCCTGTCTGAGCATAAATTGCCCTTTAACATTCTTCATTTTTTCAATCATTCTTTCAGTGGCTAACCCGTTATCATCCACTCCAAACGGATAAAACACATTTTTTCCAAGCATCCTATGAAACCTTGCAATGAAGTCCTGCTGTGAATAGGAAAAAGAATGCCCGAGGTGCATCTTGCCGGAAACAGTAGGCGGCGGAGTGTCTATAGAATAAATTTCAGCCTTGCTTTCAGGGTCAAACTTATAGATTCCCTGCTCTTCCCAGAACTTCTGCCATTTCTGCTCAGATTCCTTTGCATCATAATGCTTTGGCAATTCCATAGCCTTTTGTTTTTCTCAGCTATTTATAAATTTTAAGGAAAATTTAATAAAATCACTGATAATCCCCGGTTTATGCACCCTTACACCAAGAAGTATATTCCTGAAAAAAGCTCTGATATAATAGGCCAGGACGCAGCCCTGAAGGAGTTGAAGGATTTTGTAATTAACTTTAAGAGGAAAAAAAACAAGGCAGCCTTGCTCTACGGCCCTTCCGGAACAGGAAAAACGGGCAGCGTTTATGCAATAGCGAATGAGCTGGGCCTGGAAATACTGGAGGTTAACGCTTCTGATTTCAGGAATGCTGAGCAGATAGATTCTAGGGCAGGAATGGCTGCAGGGCAGCAAAGCCTGTTCTTTAAAAGCAAGATAATCCTCGTTGATGAAGTAGATGGCTTGTCAGGAACGCAGGACAGGGGAGGCATACAGGCAATAATAAAGCTGGTTGAAAAAAGTGCTTTTCCTATAATCCTGACTGCAATGAACCCCTGGGACCATAAATTCGCAGCATTGAGAAGAAAATCAAATATGGTCGAATTCCAGCCTCTTGATGCAAACTCAATTTTTAGAATCCTTAAAAAGATATGTGATGAGGAGAAAATAAAGCACGAAGAGGAAGTTCTAAAAGGGCTGGCAAGAAGAAGCGCCGGGGATGCAAGGGCTGCAATAAACGATCTTCAAACATTAACTATTGAAAAAAACGAGCTGACAAAAGAAAGCCTTGAGGAGCTGCACGAGAGAAACAAGGTTGACAGCATCATCAATGCATTAATAAAAATCTTCAGGACAACCGACCCTAAAATTGCTTTAAGCGCATTTGAAAATGTCGAGGAAAATCTCGATGAGCAGCTGTTGTGGATAGACGAGAATCTGCCAAGGGAATACACCAAAGCAGAGGACCTTGCAAATGCCTATGACAAGCTGAGCAAGGCGGATGTTTTCAGCAGGCGCATAAGGAGGTGGCAGCATTACCGCTTTTTGGTTTATATAAATGAGCTGATAACGGCAGGAATTGCCCTGTCAAAGGAAAAGAAATACGAGCATCATGTCCAGTACAAGCCGACCGGCAAATTATTGAAGCTGTGGTGGGCAAAGCAGAAGTCAATGAAGAAAATGGCAATAGCGGAAAAAATAGCTGAAAAGACGCATACTTCAAAAAAAAAGGCTCTGCAAAATACCCTGCCCTACATGCAGGTTGCATTTAAAAAGAATAAGGAGTTCAGGGAAAATTTCATCCGGGAGATGGACTTGGGCGAAGAGGAGATTGAGTGGCTCAAAAAATAGCTTTTTGGTGGTTTTTAAATTACATTAAAACAAACAACAAAATTTATATAACCATAAAAAACTTTTTCTCATTATGGCACTCTCGATAGAAGAAATGGCAGTTTTCTGTAAAAAGAAAGGCTTTGTTTACCCCAGCAGCGAAATCTACGGCGGATTTTCTGGCTTTTTTGATTACGGGCACCTGGGAGTCGAGTTGAAAAACAATATCAAAGCCCGGTGGTGGAAAGCCTTTGTGCAGCAGAGGGAGGATATTGTCGGCATTGACGGGAGCATTATAACCCACCCAAGCGTATGGAAAGCATCAGGACATCTTGATGGCTTTGCTGATGTCATGGTTGAATGCAGGAAATGCGGCTCGAGATTCAGGGCAGACCAGCTTATAGAAGACAAGCTCAGGATTCCCACAGCAGGCATGACAATAGGGGGAATGCATGCTGAAATAAAAGAAAATAAAATAAAATGCCAGAAATGCGGCTCTGATTTAGGAGAGCCAAAAAAATTCAATTTGATGTTTGCGACAAATGTGGGGCCTGTGCAGACAAGCAGCTCTGCCGCTTATTTAAGGCCTGAGACAGCCCAGGTAATATTTGCGAATTTTAAGTTAGTGCAAGAAAATGCAAGGCTCAAGCTGCCTTTTGGAATTGCGCAGATTGGAAAGGCGTTCAGGAATGAAATATCCCCAAGGGATTTCCTTTTCAGGATGAGGGAATTTGAGCAGATGGAGATTGAGTATTTTGTGCACCCTGAAAAGCAGGATGAATGCATATTCATTAATGAAGTTTTGGATTATGAATTAAATGTCTTATCTGCTGATATGCAAAAAAACAGCAAAAAAATGCAGAAGATGAAAATAAAAGAATGCCTAAATAAAAAGATAATAAAAACAAAATGGCATGCTTACTGGCTTGCTATGGCGCACAAGTGGTTTGTTGAGCTAGGCGCCAATGCAGAAAATTTCAGGATAAGGCAGCATGTCAAGGATGAGCTTTCGCATTACGCTTTGGACACTTGGGATTTGGAATATGAGTTCCCATTTGGATGGAAGGAGCTGCAAGGGCTTTCCAACAGGACTGATTTTGACTTAAAGCAGCATATGCAGCATTCAAAAACAGACTTAAGCATTTTTGATGAGGAAAGCAAGAAGAAGATTCTGCCGCATGTCATCTGCGAGCCTTCGCAGGGAGTTGACAGGGCTTTCTTAGTCTTTATGTTTGATGCCTATAGCTATGATAAGGAAAGGGGAAATGTTGTTTTGAGATTGCATCCTAAACTGGCTCCGGTTAAAGTTGGGATTTTTTCATTGGTTAATAAGTTAGATGAAGAAGCCAGGAAAGTTTATGATTCACTGAAAAAGGAATTTGCCTGCACTTTTGACAGGAGCGGAAGCATTGGAAGAAGGTATGCAAGGGCGGATGAAATTGGAATTCCTTACTGTGTTACAATTGACTTTGACACTTTGAAGAATAAGGATGTCACTATAAGGGACAGGGATACAACAGAGCAGATAAGGGTTAAGATTGACGATTTAAAGAAAACAATGAGCAAATTAACCAATTCTGAAATTGAATTCGGAAAAGCAGGCAAATCGATTAAATAAACCGTTTTTCAGCATAATCTTTATAAACCTAATTAGAAAACTATACCCTATGGCAATCAAGGACTTGAAAATAAGGCAGGGCAATGTCGATGTTACGGTTGACATTGTTGACGTTGGTGATACAAGGGAATTTGAAAAATTCGGAAAGCGTGGAAGGGTTGCGACAGCTGTAGCCAAGGACGATACAGGGGATATAAAGCTTACTTTGTGGAACGAGGACATTGACAGGATAAAGCCGGGAGATAAGGTGCACATAACCAACGGCTATGTTTCCGAATGGCAGGGCGAGCCTCAATTGACAACAGGGAAGTTTGGAAAGATAGAAGTAATGGGAGAAAGCAAAATAGCAAAAGAGGAAATGACAATGCCCCCAGATGAGGAGGAGGACAAAAGGCTTTACAGGGAAGCGGAGAAAAAGACAAAAAAGGCTGAAAAGGAGGCGTACCACGAGGAAGAGGGAGAATTAAGCGAGGAGCCTGTTTTTGATGAGGAGCAGATTGAAGATTAATTCTTAAAAACATAACATATTTAAACCAAAAATAAATTCATTTTCTTTATTGGGACCGTAGCTCAGTCTGGGAGAGCACTACGCTGAAGAACTGCTTTTGAAACGTAGGTGTCGTGGATTCAAATTCCACCGGTCCCATTTGCCTTTAAACTTCTTGCAGCAGCCTAAAACGCATTTGGCCCTTCTTTTAACGATTCCGGATCAGGTATTATCCTGTCTATCATCTCAATGACAAAATATCCCAGAGGGAAGAACAGCACAACAGAAAAGACGAATTGCCATGTTAATTCAACCACATTGTAAAATATAGGAGTGAACACAATAACAATATAAGTGACAATGCGGATCCTGCCAATATACTTTGTCAGCGCTTTCCCTTTCGCGCCTTTGTAAATTATGAAGATTCCATACAGCAGCACAAAGACGGCCACCAAAAACTTCCCCGCGATTTGCTTCCATGTCATTTTTGTTCCTTCAATGAGGGCGTTAGTTGTCGTTCTGGTCCAGTCAATGCCCACCCACAGTGCAATTACGCCGTTGGAAATCGCATTCCCTATCGATGTGCCTTTTTTCTCCTGAAAAACTTCTGTAAAAAGCCAGCCGAGGTAGATTGGCACCAAAACCCACAGCATGTTTAGATTTTCAAAAGGGGCAACAAAAATGGCATGGAGCCAAAGCTTCAGCAAAGCCCACAGGTACAGACCTATAGAACTCAGTATTGATAAAAAGCTCATGCGGCAGATGTTGAGGAAGTACTATAAATAATTTGTTGTAAATTCCAAAGGCTGGCTCTTTGATTTTCTTTGGGAGGGTTTGATATTCCTAAAAGAATAATTTTAACATAAAAATATTTATATAGGAATAATCCTATATAGCAGGAGAGGTGGTGAAATTCGAGATTATAAGTGAGATTTTAAGGAGCAAAGGGCTGGTTATAGGGCCTATTTAGGCATTCAGCGTGGTAGTCAGGATTGTAGAGGCAAGTACATTGAATAGTATCATTACAATCAGCGATATAATGCAGTAAAGAATCGTGCTTTTTGTCAGATTCTGGCCTAATTGGTATTTTTCCATCAGCGTGTCAGAGCCGTTTTCAATGCCGTTTGCCAAAACTGTCAGTATATACGTAATCTGGACAACATAGATGCCGACAATTATCTGGAAATGATATGTGGGGATGCCTTCTCCGAAAAGCCCGACTAAGCCTATATTCGCCCCTTCGGTGCCTTCTGATGTAAGCTGCCCGAGCTGCTGCCCAAGCTTTCCCAGAATTGTCCCGACCATAGATGTTATGCCTATCACGATTCCTGCTATTGCAGGCGTCAAAAACTTGATTTGAGAAACCATGGAAGAGATTATATCAGCCATCAGGTCTTTGAGGCGCTCATTAACCTTATGTATCTCTTTGATGTACCTTGAAACATTTGTCAGCGCCTGGGCTGCTATCAAGGGACCTTTTTTCAATGACTGCGTTAAGACCTTCATTGAGCTTTCAATCAGGTTGGATGGGAACTTTACCAAAGCGCCATGCAGCGGGTCAAAAATAGCGGTTTGCACGGACATGCCAAGCTTTCTTATGTTTGTGCTTACAAGCTCGAAAAAGCTTCCTGAGACAGTCCCTTCCATGACTGAAGCGACTTTGCCGAATGCAATTTCAGCCGGAAGCCCGTCGCCAAGCCTGTTGCCCAGCTGGAACATGGCATTTGCAAATTCAAGCTCAAGCTGCTTTGACCTTTCCCTTATCTTGATTATATTCTTTGACCTCAGCTTGTAAAATATGCCTATTGAGAGGCCTAATGCCAAAGTAACAGATAAGCTCAGTAGCGCAGCCCCCAATCCATAAGGCCCTGTTTCCTGCCCGGTAGTTTCATTTTCCCTGTAGCTTAGCAGGCAAAACTTTTTTCCGCAGCTGCTGGTTAAGTCCTCCTCGCCAAATCCGATATCGGGGGAGTTTACTGCATGCAATATCAATGGGCTTAAGCCTAAAATCAGCAGAAAAATGCCCAGCAGCACGCTTACTACGAGGGGGCTGAGGCTTAATTCAGCATTTCCTACCTTTATTATTATATTCTTGTACCTTTTTAATTCAGGATTTTCCTCTGAAATGTCATTTTCCCCGTAACCAGTAGGCCTTCTGCTGAGTATGTTTTTGCCCAGGAAATAAACTGCAATCGGCAATGTTACATTGTAGATTGTTGCGATATGGTACCATTTCGCATTTTCCATAAATGCCACGACCAACGGCAGAATGACCAAGCCCAGAATAGGCAGGATTATCCCAAGCATGTGCAGCATTGTTATCGGGCTTTGCAGATTATGGGCGTAGTGCAGCATTTTTTCATAAGTTTCGTCCAGAATAACATCAAGGGCCTTGTCAAGGGAGTTAAGCCTGCGGCTTTCAGAAGTCTCGTACAATGATGCCTCAACCAAATGGAAAGACTCTATAAACTCCAGATTCCATTTTTTCCATGTTTCAAGGTACATGTCCATGCTTTCCTTTATTGATGCATACTTCTCAGACTCAACATCCCATAAGACTTTTTTAAGGTCGAGGCTTAAGGGGGGCGCCAGGTGCTCTGACGCGAATTCTATTGCATTCTCAAGATTAGAGGTGTGCCTCATGTAAGTCACGACATAGAAAGTGCACAAAACCATCTGGTTTGAGGCTTTCAGGCGCCAGCTGTTGGCGGCATATTCAGGAAATTTTGCCAGCGGCCTCATCAAAGACAGGCCGACAATGAAGAAAAACATTATGAAAAATGTCGACTGCAGCAGGGCAAATGAGAGCAATGAGCCGAAAAGTATTATGAATATCGGCGCAAAGTAGGAAAAGGAGAGCACTCCTGCGGGCGTTGCATTTAAGTGCGCAATGCTGATATTTTCCTGCATTGATTGCGCATTTTTTTCATTTGGCTTTACCTTTATGAATTTCTCGCTTAGGCTGCATAATTTTTCGTACAGGCTCAAATGCCGGGGCATGTATTGCTTCTTGAATTCCTGGTACTCTGTTGAAGAAATCTGCTTGGGCTGCTGCAGCTTTGCGCCTAGCTCGCGCTCTATGTTCCTCTTGTAAACCTCAACAAGATTCCTTAATCTCTCCCTGTCTATCTCGGATGGCATTTTAATTCAGAATTGAAGAAATTCCAATGTTTTTATCACCTCTTTTCAAAAATTTTTATTAGCAATCCTTAAATATTCATTTTCTTGGCTGTCCTTTGCAGCCACTGGTTCCATTCCGCAAGTATCCTTTTTGAGTCCAGAGCGCCAACTTCTTCCTTGATTTTATCAGCAATTTTGTGGTACTGGTCGTTTGAGTTTATTACAAAATCGGCTTCGAGCAAATTCGGCATTTTCGCCTTATCGGAAAATTGCACAAGCGTTTCCTTGATTTTTGTCCTTAGCAGGATATTATCCCAGACAGCATCCCAGTTGCCTGCCCATTCCTTTACATTTCCCGCAACACCTTTTAGGATTTCGCTCTCGCCATTAATCAGGTCATCGCTGGGCTCTAACTGGTCTGTTCTTGAGTCGTATTTCATCAGGTCGGAAAAGCCGTTTTCAAGCAATGGATCCTGCTCCCAGTGCTTCCTTACTTCAGTTAATTGAGTGACTCTGCGCCAGCGATGCAGCCCGTCTGCGCTTCTTATAGGATTTGCAACAACAATAATGTCTGTTGCCTTGAAGCTTGTCCTTGGAACCTGCAAATCATTGACAACCCTGTCAAAAACGCCATATGGGGAATCTCCATGAATTGTTCCTGCCACGACATTAGCCAAAGCTCCTATCCTCATTGCCTCATATAGGGCAAGAGCTTCTTTGCTTCTTATTTCACCGACAATTAAAGCAGAGTCTCCCATTCTTAGTGTAGTCCTTATGCCCTCATCAGCGGGAACTTCAGAGCCACCTTTAGACAAAGCAGCTGCAACTTTCATCGCCTGTATATTATAGCCTAATTTTCTTAATGATGATGTTGGCAGTTCTAGTGTATCCTCAATCGTTATAACGCGGTATTTTCTCATTAATTCAACAAGCAATGCCCCAAGCAAAGAGGTTTTTCCTGCTGACCTTGTTCCAGCGACAAGTATTGTTCTCGCGCCGTCTATCAAAAAGCTCAGGATTCCTGCCGACAGCGGGTTTATCATCCTGTTTTTTATAAACAGAGGAAGTGTCCACGGCTTATCGCGGTGCCTTCTGAATGCATAAGCCAGCCCAAAAGGGTTTAATGGCGGAGCAACAACAGCAACTCTTGCCCTCGCTTCCGGAATTTCCAGCTCTGTGTCCAAAATCGGGTTGGCTTCGTCCAGAGGCCTGCCGGAAATCAATCTTAATTTTGAAGCCCAGCTTTCCGCCTCTGGTATTGTCGGCACGATATTTGTCCTGCAGTCAGCATAATCCTGGTGCACAATAAACATAGGAACCTCGCCCATAGGCGAGTTTATTGTTATATCCTGCACTTTTTCATCCTTAAGCAAAAGCTCTATAAGCCCGAAACCGACTGTGTATCTCACCAGAATTTCGGTCAGCTGCTCGATTTCCTCTGCCTTGAGCTTTAAATTCCTGTAGCTGCTTAGCTCTTCAATCAAGTCTTGGCCTACATTGGAGAAAACCTGCCTCATCCTTTCAGGATTCACAAATTCGTCTTTCGATGGCTTGTGCTCTGCCATTATCTTTCTTGCAGTGTCCAGAATTTCATATTTTTCCTCTGAAAGCTTGAATTCAGGAGGCACCATGTGATAAAGGTAATGCACGCTGTCCGGCAGCTCAAAAATAGTCACTTCCGTGTCGCCTACAGTGTATGTATCAATCTCTTCTGCATCGTGCGGAAAAGTTGCCATCAGCCTTGTAAACATAAAGTCAGGCCTTATCGTAGCTGCGAAGATTTTACTGTAAACTGACCTGTCACCTATTTTATAGCCGGCAATGTATGGCTTTGCAATCGCTATAAGCCTTGTTTTTTCCAGCAGGCCTATCAGGTAGTCAATCAGCGCCGTATATTTCTGGGTGCATTTTATATACTGCTGGTCAGGGGATTTTTCCGAGCTTATCCTTTCTTCCCTGCTCAGCCTTACCAATTCAACATAAGCCCCTATCGGATCAGCCCTTAGCAAATTTGAGATGGTGTTTTGTATCGAGGCATACCATGTATTGGCCCATTTCCCGCAGGTTATATCTGAAAGAAGCGCAGTATAGCTGAAAAAATCCTTTCTTTTTGTCAGCTGCTTGTATAAATTCGCGATTTCCTGTATAAGAAGAGTTTGGCCGTAGTCATACTCATAGTTCCTTTTCTGCAGGAAAACGATCTTTGTTATTTTTCCCGACTCTATTATCAGGTCGCATGTTTTTGCCATCACAACAGGGTCATCTTCCAGAGAAGGGACTTTTTGGTATTCTTCCAAGTCTATCATCAATATCGTCTCTTCGCCTTCCCTTACTATGTCATAGCTGAAGGGCTTCTTGCTCTCTCCAAACAAAGCCATTATTTATCAACCTCTTTTTTCAGATTATCCAGTGCAATTTCAATCAAATGGGACTTGTTCCTGTAGCTTTTTTTGCCTTTAATCTCCTTTTCAATCCATTTAATGAGCTCTTCGTCAATTGTGGCGCTTATTGGCTTTTTCATTATATTATGATATATATTTTATATTTTTTACAATATTTTTTATTATTTTATATACTTTATAATATATCAGTATTTAAAGGTTTTGGTCACAAAATATTAAAAGCCGAATTAAAAACCAGCTATAGCAAATGACTTTAATAATCGTAAGTTTAAAGATTCTCAAAAGTCATTTGCTTATTAGGAAAAGATATTAAGTATCTTAAGCAATCATACGAAAATTAATGTCTTTTCCTATATGTTGATGACAAAATGGAATATAACACTCTAGTTGAGAAAATTGAAGGCATTCTTAATAGCTACGTTCGTAATTCCCAACGTATTGTAAATGAATTTAGAAGGGAATCTTCTATACCCGGAATATGGAGAGCTATGTACCCTAATGTTTACATAGCAAAAGGCATAAGGGAGGCTGTAATGTTTGCGGTAAATCCTTCTGGCAGAATTGAAAAATGGGCAAAATATTATAAAAATACCGGTAAAAAATGAAAACAAAAAAGCACTAACCATTTTTTATAAATTATATAAAAAAATTAAAATCCGCAAGGTTTATATATAACCTTTTCCAGAGAATATTGTTAAGCATTTTACTATGGCAGAGCAACCGCTTAATGAAACATTTTTTGTTTTTGTCAGACAAAGAGGACCAGCTATAGATTCTCGGTATGCTGTACTGTCTGTATCCACTAATCCAGATCAACTTCTGCCTTCTTATGATGGGCATGAAGGATAGGCAGATGTGAAAGGAGGCATTACATTTCACTTTCGCCAATTCTTTGCACCTGATAATTATTTGGCAGCTATTGGACTGGATTATTTTAAAAAGGGCTTAACGACTATTTATGCTAAGAATAAGGGCAGTGGAGAATTTGATTCTGTATTATTTAGAGGGGCTGATGAGTACATCAATACCATTATTGGTGGTTTAAAAGAGAAAGTGTCAGAACCTCTTCCGGAAGATCCTTCTTTAGAGCCTATTGTTCAGGGAGAATTTGAAAATAGGTAACTAACTATCTTAATACCTTTTCAACCACCAATCCATAAACAGCCGCATGAATATTGTAATTTTTGTATTCTTCGGAAAAAGCCAATAAGATGCTTTCTGCCATTTTCTTGAATTCATCGTTGTTTTTGATTTTTGACAATCTCAATAAATTCTCTGCTGCTATGGAATTCTCAATAATAGGCTTGTCCCTGAATCTTAAAAAGCCAATGTCATCTTCTGCTTCAGTCTTGTCAAAAAATGCACTGTCCTTCTCATCAAAAAAGTTTTTTATTGCAAAATCATTCAGCTTTTCAGCAAATTCAAGGTAGTAATTGTCTTTTGCGGCTTCAAAAGCTTCCAGCAGGGCTTTGATAAAATAAACATTATCTGCTAAAATCCCCGGCAAGAACTTGTTTTTTCCGTCAAAGTAATGGAACATTCCAAAATTCTCATCATATGAGTTTTTTATGAGAAATTTTATTGTCTTTAATGCAAATTCCTTGTAAAAATTGTCCTTTAAAACATTATAGGCTTCAAAAAACGTGCCCAGCATCATTGAATTAAAGTCCGTGTAAATATTCCTGTCAATAAAGGGCTTTTTTAATTTTTTTCTTTCAGTTAAATTTAGTTTATAATACTCTTCGTCAGCATTCTGGCTGCCATAAAAGCCACCCTCAATGTTAATTAAATTATTTTTTAAATAATTAAAACACTTTGATGCTATTTCTTTGTAATTTTTGTTTTTTGTTATTTCATAAGCCTCCAAATAGTTTGAAATAACGCCTGCATTTGTTTCAAGCATCTTTTCATAGTGTGGCTCATCCCAGGACTGGGTTACAGAATAGCGAAAAAAGCCCCCTTCAATATCATCATGGATTCCCTGCATTTTGTCCAAGGTTATTTTTACTGGAACGAGGAATTCATTGCTTTTTGTCTTTTTGTATCTAGAAATAAGGAGTTTAACAGCATCCGGCATTGGAAATTTAGGAGCAAATCCAAAGCCCCCATCATCAAAGTCAAAGTTTTGCATCAGTACGTTTAGGGTATTATCAACAATTTTTTTATCCAGATTTTTTTCCTTAATTTCCAGTTTTTTGCCTCCAATTTCAAGCTCTTCGGGCTTTTTTACTTTGATTTCCTTATAGATATCAATCACCTTAAACATCAGGTCCTTAAACGCATCCGGAGGAATATAAGTAGCGCCGGTTATTATCTGGCCTGAAGATGTTAAAAAAACAGTAGTTGGCCATCCGCCCTGATTGTAGCGCTTGTTTACATCAGGCCTTTTGTCAGTGTCAACCTTGACTGGAATAAAATTTTCATTTACATATTCCATAATCTCCTTGTCAAAATAAGTTGTATTATCCATAACATGGCACCAATGGCACCAGACGCCGTGAATATCGAGCAATATTAGCTTGTTTTCTTTGGAAGCCTTTTCAAAGGCCTCTTTATCCCATTCAAGCCAGTTTATTTTTTGCATTTGGTTTAATTTTTATTATTTTTTTAAAACTTTAAATTAAAAAATAATCTGCTAATTCACTACATTAAGACGCCTTATGGAGCTTTAACTTAGTTGTGATGTTATTGGAGCTTTTGCTAGTTTTGCTTTCTCTAATCTCTCGGCAAACCTACAGGCATTGCACTTGTCTTTAGATGCAGATTCCCCGCATTCTTTGCAGCAGTTGGCTTCCTCGCCCTTAAACCTCTCCTTTAAATCCGGCAGAACCTGCAGGAAAGAATTAACTATTGCATATTTTGTCCCCGGAAATTTTGCCTCAAACTCGTTAAGCGTGTCCCTCACCTGCGCCCTGTAGCTTTTTGAGACATTTGGGCATTCCAGATAATTATCAATCAGGTTATTGAGGAAAGCATAAGTCGCAACTTCCTTTTCAGTGCAAAGATACAAAGGCTTTATCCTCTGTACAAAATTCCTGTTTCCAACGGAGTTGGTGCCGGACGTAGTCTTAGCATCCTTTATTCCGACTTTCGGCCCCAATCTTGCGCTTGCCCGTATGTTACTCTTGAACTGGTTCATCAGAATGCTTTGCACTTCATCATCAAGGTTGTGGCCTGTTGCGATCTTTGTAAATCCAAGCTCCCTTGATTTTTTATTCAATAAATACCTGCGGAAAATCCCGCAGATTGTGCAGGGCTTTACATCCAGTACCTTGAGCATGTTGTCAAGAGGCATTCCAAACTCTTCCTCATAAGAGTAAATGTGCAGGGGAACATTATTTTTTTCACAAAAGCTCTTTGCAGCCTCCAAAGTCTTGTCGCGGTAGTTCTCAATGCCCTCATTGATTGCAATAGCCGCCAGCCTTATTTTTTTATTTTTATCCGATAGTTTTTTCAGAATTTTCAATAGTGTCAATGAATCCTTGCCGCCTGACAAAGCAATGCCCAGATTTTCCTGCTTTCCGATTAAGCCAAACTTCGTTATTGTCCTGAATACCTTGTTTTCAAAATATTCAATAAAATGTTTTTTACAGAGGCTTTCGCCGGCAGTCAACTGGATTATCGGCTTTTCATTACAACAATTTAGCATTTTTATCCGCCTGAAATAACTGGCATTATTTTTATCTCATCATAATCTTTGAGCTTTTCATTTTCCGGAATCAGTTCATCGTTTCTTGTGGCAATGACGGTAACCGGATTTATTTTTAACTCATTCAATAAGTCCTTAAGCGAGGAAAATTCATCCAGTTCAACCATTATTTTTTTATTTTCCCTTTCCATGAAAACGTTTACATTCATTTTATCCCGGAAACTTTTATTCAATAACTTATACTCACGAACAAAAATAATTATATAATAGTTGTCCGTTCGTAATAAGTAAAGGACATATTTATGTATAAAAATTTGTGTCCTTTACTATAATTAAAAACAATAAATAAAAATTTATGCTGTAACTTTGGGCCTTACCCAGTCATAGCCTTTTTCCTCAACCTGCAGGGCTAATTCTTTTCCGCCTGACTTTACAATCCTGCCGTCAATTACAATATGCACTTTGTCAGGAGTTATGTAATTCAGGATTCTCTGGTAATGAGTTATGAGCAGGATTCCTGTCTCAGGGCCCTTTAATGCATTTACGCCATTGGCAACTGTTTTTAATGCATCTATGTCCAAGCCTGAATCTGTTTCATCCAGGATTGCAATTTGGGGATGCAAAACCGCCATCTGCAGTATTTCAGCCCTTTTCTTTTCTCCGCCGGAAAATCCTTCATTCACGTACCTTAAAGCGAAGCTTTTGTCCATTTTCAGCAATGCCATCTTTTCCTGCAGCAATTTATGGAAATCAGGAACCGATATTGGCTTTTCGCGCTTTGCATTTAAAGCAGTCCTTAGGAAATTTGAGACAGAAACTCCGGATATTTCCTGAGGGTACTGGAATGACAGGAATAATCCATTTTTTGCCCTTTCATCAGGCTCGGCATTTGTTGCATCTTTGCCATTCAGCATTATCTTTCCGTTTGTAATCTGGTATCTTGGGTGCCCCATCAGGGCATATGCTAATGTGCTCTTGCCCGAGCCGTTAGGGCCCATTAATGCAACTACCTCATTCTTGTTAACTTCTAAGCTTATCCCTTTCAGTATCTCCTTATCCTCAATTTTCACTTTCAAGTCTTTAACTTCCAAAAATGCCATTTTCAAGCCACCTTGCCCCTTTTAATTTCAAATTCCCTAACCCCATTTTTTATTGCTACCATGCCCAATGTCGCGCATTTCGTCCTTACAGGGCCTATTTCAATGCCAAGCATCTCGACAATTTTTTCCCTTGTAACGCTTTTTGCCTCCTGCATGGTTTTTCCCATAAGCTCGTCGCTAAGCATCGACATGGCTGACTGCGAAATCGCGCAGCCCCTTCCCATGAATTTTATGTCATCAATTTTATTTCTGCTGAGCTTTAATTCCACAGTTATGACATCGCCGCACAACGGGTTGTTTTCAGTGAATTTTATATCGGCATTTTTCATCTGGCCTTGGTTGTGAGGGTGCTTGTAATGGTCTAAAATGTTTTCCTTGTAAATTCCCTCTCCAATATAGCTTGGATCCAAACTCTCGCTCATTTAAACACCTTTATCACTTTATGTATTGCCTCGGCTAAACTGTCAATTTCCTCTTTTTGATTGTAAAGGTAAAATGAGGCTCTTGCGCTTGCGGGAATGCCTAAAACTGAATGCAAAGGCATTGCGCAATGATGGCCTGCCCTCACCGCAATTCCTTCACCGTCTAAGATTGTTGCGGTGTCATGCGCATGCACATTCCTTACGTTAAATGCAACCAAAGCGCTTCTTTCTTTTGGGCCATATATTTCAACCTCTTTTATTTCATTTAATCTCCTGAGGCAATAATTTGTAAGTTCTTTTCCATGCCGCATTACATTCTCCATTCCTATTTTGCCTAGATAATCAACTGCCGCTGCCAAGCCGATTGCCTCGGCGATGTTCATAGTGCCTGCCTCGAACTTCCACGGCAGCTCATTGAATTTTGTATCTTTGAATGTAACCTCTTTGATCATTTCACCTCCGTACAAAAATGGCTGCATTCTTTCAAGCAATTCCTTTTTTCCGTACAAAACCCCGATGCCTGTCGGGCCGAGCATCTTATGGCCTGAAAAAGCCAAAAAATCGCAGCCCATTTTTTTCACGTCAACGGGCATGTGCGGTACTGACTGCGCGCCATCAACAATGAAATAGGCATTGCTTTTTTCCTTAACTATTTTTGCAATTTTCTCAACAGGATTTATTGTTCCAAGTACATTGGATGCATGCGTTATTGAGACAATTTTTGTCTTTTTGTTCAATAATTCACTGAATTGCTCCAGTTTCAGCTTTCCTTCCCCATCAATTTCAATGAATTTCAGCTTTAGATTTCTTTTTTTTGCCAATTGCTGCCACGGAACAAAGTTGGAATGGTGCTCCATCTGGGTTATTATTATTTCATCGCCCTGATTTAATTCCTGAGTTAATGAATATGCCAGCAAATTTATTGACTCTGTTGTGCCCCTTGTAAAGACAATTTCCTCAAAATCAGCGTTAATGAAATCAGCGACCTTTTTATGGCTTTTTTCATAAGCCAATGTTGCCTCTTCCCCAAGCTTATGTATGCTCCTGTGGATATTTGAATTGTAATTTTGGTAAAAATCAGCCATTGCACCAATTACTTGCCTTGGCTTTTGCGATGTTGCGGCATTGTCAAGGTAAATTAACGGCTTTCCGTTTACTTTAATATTTAAAATAGGAAAGTCCTTTCTTATTTTTTTAATGTCAAGCATTGTTTTTGGCATTTTATTTTTTACTCATTATACTTTCAACCATATCGTGCATATTATCTCTTAAATTTTCCATCTGGATTTTTTGTATCAATGAATCGAAAAAGCCCTTTACATATTCCTTTGTTGCCTGCTCCTCATTTAAGCCACGAGAGCGCATATAAAACATCTTTTCCTTGTCAATCCTTCCAATGGTTGCGCCATGGGTGCACCTTACATCGTTGTTGTCAATTTCCAGATTCGGGATTGAGTCGGCAACAGCATCATTGCTCAGCAATAAAGTGTCTTCCTTCTGGTAGCCGTTTGAGCCATAGGCATTGTCATAGATCTTTACCAGGCCGCGATAAACGCATTTTGCCTTATCAGTCAAAGCGCCTTTTGTGAATATGTCCGAGACAGTATTAGGGGCTTTGTGCAGTGAATTTGCAACCAAGTCAAATTGCTGGGCTTTGCTTCCAAAAAATATGCCGTGGTTGTTTGTCGATGCCCCCTCGCCATTCAGGATTGTTGTCACTTCAGACATTGTTGCTTTGCTTCCGAAGCAGCAGTCCATCCAGTTTATTCTTGAATTTTTCCCTATTACCGCCCTTTTTATGGTGAAATTGAATGTCTCATGGCTCAGCAGCTGCACATCGCCGTAGTTTATTATTGCATTGCCCTTTGCATAAATTTCTACTATCTTGCTTTTGTAGCCGTTTCCGGCATTTGAATTTGAATCCTCAACGAGGGTAAGCTTCGAATTGTCCTCAGCCAGAATAATAAGATGGTCAAAAAGGGCATTTGAATCCATGCCCGAGGAAATTTCAATCGGCTCTTTAACTTCAATATTTTTTGGGGCATAAACAAAAGTCAAATTGTTAAGGAAAGCCTGGTGAAGATAAGTGAATTTTTCATTTGCAGGAACTGCTTTCATGAAATTCTCCATTAAAATATCGCCATGGTTTTTCAATGCTTCATGAAAATTTTCTATTATTATATTCCTGTTGCTGTTCCTTATTTTTTTATCCGCTTTTCCGGCCTCGTTTGCATCAACCTCGTCCAAATCCAGATCAATGCTCAAATTCATGTTGAGGCCGTAAGTAAACAATGGCATCTGCGCTTCCCGGAATAATTTAAGCGCGCCCAATCTTCTCTTTAGAAGCCATTCAGGCTCGTTGCCTTCCTTTGAAATTTTTTGGATAATACTCTCTGCTGACATTTCCTTTGATTTAAGCATATTCCTACCACTCCCTTTCGAAATTAACCTAGACTCATTTAAAAAATTATCCTAAAGAACCTTCCATTTCCAATTCAATCAATCTGTTCAGCTCGACTGCGTATTCCAATGGCAGGGCTTTTACAACGGGCTCTATGAACCCAGAAACAATCATCTGGGTTGCTGTTTCTTTGCTCAGGCCCCTTGACATTAGGTAGAATACCTGCTCGTCGCTTATTTTACCGACAGTTGCCTCATGTCCCAAGTCAACTTCCTTCTCCTTTACATCCATGTAAGGCACGGTGTTGCTTTTTGAGATATTGTCCATCATCAGCGCATCGCAGTTCACATTTGACTTGCAGTTGCTTGCGCCGTTTTTTATGTGCAGCAACCCCCTGTATGTTGTTATGCCGCCGTCCTTGCTTATGCTTTTTGACTTTACAACTGATGTCGTGTTTTTTGCAAGATGGTAGACTTTTGTGCCTGTATCCTGGTTCTGGCCTTTGCCTGCAAAAGCAACGCCTATAAAGTCAGATTTTGCATTCTCGCCTATAAGGACTGAAGTGGGGTAAAGCATTGTGACCTTGCTTCCCATGTTGCCGTTAATCCATTCTATAACCCCGTCTTTCTGGACCAAAGCCCTTTTTGTGTTTAAATTGTAGGTGTTTTTGCTCCAGTTTTCGATGCTTGAGTACCTTGCCCTTGCGCCTTCAAGAACATGTATCTCAACGCAGCCCGCATGTAATGAATTAACATTATATTGGGGGGCTGAGCAGCCTTCAATGTACTGCACTTCAGCATTTTTGTCAACAATAATCAAAGTATGCTCGAACTGGCCTCCTTTTTGCGCATTCATCCTGAAGTAAGCCTGCAATGGCATGCTTACTTTTACATATGGAGGCACGTAAATAAAAGTTCCTCCTGACCATACAGCTGCGTGCAAGGCAGCAAACTTGTGCAAAGTCGGAGAAACGCATGATGTCATGAAATATTTTTTTACCAGTTCAGGGTGCTTTTGCAGAGCCTCGTCGCAGTCAAGAAAAATAACTCCTTTGTCCTCCCATTCTTTCTTTAGGTTGTGATAGACTACATCTGATTCATATTGGGCGCCTGCTCCTCCCAAAGCTGTCCTTTCCGCTTCCGGTATTCCTAACCTTTCAAAAGTCTTCTTGATATCTTCCGGAACCTCGTTCCAGTCGGTTGCGTTCCTTTTTGCATCAGGCCTATGGAAGAAAATTATGTTGTTCAAGTCCAAGTCATTTAAGCTGGGGCCCCAGCTCGGCATTGGAAGCTTCTGGAAAATTTCAAATGCCTTTAAGCGCTTGTTCAGCATCCACTCAGGCTCATTTTTCTGCTTTGAGATTTCTTCAACAATTTCTTTGCTTAATCCGGGCTTTGCCTTGTAGATGTATTTATCCTCATTATAATGGTCGTAATTTTCCCTGTTGATTTCAAGAATCTGCTCTGCCATTTTTATTTTACGTTGACAAGCTCTTCTTCATGGCAAACATTGCAGTCATCCGGCAGCTCTATATCCTGCTTTTTGTGCAGGTCGCACATAATATGCCTGACTGCTGTCAATTTGCATAGCCTTAGCATTTCAGGAACAAGCATTCTGCTGTCTTCAATTATCCTTTCAGCTGACCTCTTTATTTCCTTCAGGACAGCTTCGGTAAAAATAACCTCTTTTGCCCTTTTCGAATTCAGGTACTGCGAAACAGCGGCTTCTGTCAATGACATGTTTTTAGCTACCTGCTTTTGAGTCAATCCAAAATCATCAATCATTGTTTTAGTTAATTCCCGCCTTAAAGCGGGTATTATATACCACACTTCAATTTCCTGAGGCATTTGCCCGTGCATTTTTATCACTCCAAATGTTGATGTACTTAACAATTGTTAAGAAGTATATAAATGTTGCGGTGAATTTCAAGAAACTATTTTAAGAGAAATGTTGCATAATTTATAGTACCCTGCCTTTTCAACAATCTTTTTAAACTTGAATATATTAGATACCATTTATGGGGGGTAAAGCGATTGCATTTGGGCTGGCGGCGTTGCTTTTGGCAGGAGATGCTGAGGCATTTTCCCATGAGCCCGTTTTAGTAGCTGAGACTAAAGTATATGATCGAGGTAGCGTTATTGATGGCACTTCGCTTGAGGCAATATTCTTATTAGCCCAAAAGCAGGGAATAAGCAGCATTGTCCCAAACATTCCTTCTGGAAAAGAACCTATTAATCTTGAGCGTTACGAAGTAGATAAAGGAGTTTCCTTGTATGTATTTGAAGGAAGCAAAATAGATGTTTTAAGGGGGTTGGGCGTGTTCATTAAATACTATCCTGATAAAGAGTCAAGAGACCCAATCAAACCCAAAAAAAGCAACATAACTGAACTTTTAAAGGAAGCTGAAGGAAAAAGTATTTCTGTCGCAATACCTGATCAGGGAAATCCGTTCTTTGTGGTTTATAATCCAGATAAATATAGCAGAGTAATGAGAAGCTCCAGCAGCTTTACCCAAGACAGGAAATAATTAATTCACTTCATTAACAATCTTTTTCTTAAGAAAAAATTTAATATTCTCAATTGTCATATCAAGAATCCTCTGCAATGCCTCAACCGAATTGAAAGCGTTATGTGGCGTTATAATAACATTGCCCATTTTTGCCAGGGCATGATTTTCAAGAATTATCCTCAAGTCGCATTCTTTCGGGAAATGCCTTGACATCACTTCCTTGTCTTCCCTGACATAGCATTCTTCCTCGAGGACATCAAGGCCTGCTCCTCCTAAACCTCCTTTTTGCAAGGCTTTCAATAAGGCATCTGTTTCTATCAAGGCTCCTCTTGCCGTGTTAATGAGCAAAGCGCCTTTTTTTATTTTTTTGATATTTTTTTTATTCAGCAAATGATGCGTTTTTTTGCTGTAAGGGCAGTGCAGCGTTATTATATCAGAATTTTTCAATAAATAATCAAAATTTACATACTTAAAGCCCAATTCTTTTTCCAATTTCTTATTTTCAAAAACATCAAAGGCAATAACATTCATCTCAAAACCGCGGGCAATCCTTATTACATGCCTTCCAATGCTGCCAACGCCGACAACACCTAAAGTCCTTCCGCTCAAGTCAATGCCCCTCAAGCCCTGCTGCGAAAAGTCAAGCTCCTTTGTCTTTTCCCATGCCTTATGAATTTTCCTTGTAAGGTTAAGAATCAAGGCAAAAGTATGCTCTGCAACAGTATTTTCGCCGTAATGCGGCACATTGCAGACAATAATCCCTCTTTTTTTGCATTCCTTTAAGTCAATATGGTCAAAGCCGGTGCTTCTTGTAGCAATTAATTTTAGTTTTTTTAATTTACTTAATACATTTTTATTAATGCTTGAATAAATAAAAACGGAAACAATGTCAAAATCCTTTACCTTAACTGCATTTTTCTCGTTTAAATGCTCTTCAGAAAAATAAAGATTATGGCCTTTTAATTTTTGCTTTAAATAGGGCTTTTCCCAATCCTCAATCTCAAAGAAGGCTATTTTGGGCATTAAATACCCTATTTTATTTCTAATATAAATAATTTTTTGATTTACAAAGTAACAATCCACCTTAAGAAGAACCCTATATAGTATGCTATTACCGCAGCTGAGCCTCCTATGAACACAGTCTCAAGAACTGATCTCCAGATATCTTTTTTGGTGACATACCTTTTTACAATGCCTATTATTGACAATGCGATAAGAGTCATGAATACTGCTATTGCAAAAGTATTCTCCCTGAAAACAGGTGCGAAATATGAAAGCACATACGAGATTAGCGGAATAATCCCAATTATAAGAAAGCCAAAATATGTCATGCCCGCTGTTTTCCAGGGGCTTTTCGTGCTTTCCAGAAGCCCAAGCTCGTCCGCCATCATGGTGTCAACCCACACTTTCTTATTTGAAGTAATTGTTTTGACAGCCATCTCAAGATTTTTCCCCTTAAAGCCTTTTTTCCTGAAAATCTCTCTTATCTCTTCAATTTCCCCTTCAGGCACATTTTTTATCTCCCATTCCTCCCTTTTCCTTTCCTTTTCAATGAAATCCCTCTGCGACCTTTCGCTCAAAAAATTTCCGCATGCCATGGAAAAGCCGTCTGCCAGCAGATTCGCAAAGCCTAGAATTATCACAACAATGGGAGACAAAGAGGCTCCGGTTGCCCCGGAAACAACTGCAAAAGTTGTTACAGTGCCGTCAATTGCGCCATAGACAAACTCGCCAAGGTACTGGCCTTCGCTTTCTTTGTGCTCTTCTTCATGTATTGCCTTCTCCTGGTGCGCTTTTTTCGCCGATTCAATATCCTTCTCAGAATACGCTTTCCGCGCAGTTTCTATTCTGGATGGCATTTTGCAGTATTTTACATTTAGATTTATAAATTTATCCAAAAGCAGTGGCAAAATTTATATACACAGCTGCCTTAACCATTCTTATGGAAGAATGCGAAGAGCCCGGATGCAGGATGGATGCGACAAAGGTCTGGGAAGGAAGAAAAGTATGCGATGACCATTACGACTTTTACAGGGACCAGTACGAGAGGATGGTAACGGGGCTTCCAGAGAAATCCTGATTTTATATCTGTTTTTCTATAGCTTGCTTTGGTCAACTTTTATGTGGATTAATTCAATGCTGAGCTTTTTTGCAACCTCAAAGATCCTTTCATCGCGGTAGAATTCGCCATAATATACCTTTTTAATGCCGACATTTGCAAGCATTTTGAAGCAGGTCCAGCACGGGGAAGAAGTAATGTAAACTTCTGCGCCGTTAATCATGACGCCGTTTTTTGCCGCCTGCAAAACAGCATTAGCCTCCGCATGTATAGTTGCAACGCAATGGTCGTTTTCCATCAAATGCCCAACTTCATCGCAATGAGGCATTCCCCTGATGCTGCCGTTATAGCCTGTTGATAAAATAGTCTTATCGCGGACAATGACAGCGCCAACATGCTTCCTGTCGCAGGTGCTTCTAGTTGCGGTTTCCTTCGCAATGTTCATGAAATACTCTTCCCAGCTTACTCTTTTTGGCATTTTTAATATCTCACTTAATCTTATTTTTAATACGCCTTCGGCGAATTCTAGGCTCGCCACATTGCTCGCAATTTATTATCCCTTTAACTTGGCTAATGCAGCATCAATCTTTTTATGAAATTCTTCCAACGTACTGTCATTAACTACTACTTTATCCGCCATTTTGAGGCACCTGTCAAGCTGCTGATTGGCTTTGCTATTAAAATTTTCCCTTTCTTCCAGCTTGATGAAATGCTGCAGGGTTTTTGCCTCCCCCAAGCGGCCTCTTTTTTCAGCCCTTGCATACCTCAATTCAACAGGAGCGTCAATACCGAGCAATAAAAAGTCTTTGTTTTTCTTCAGCTCATTAATTTCGCCGGGGTTTCTTATTGAATCAACAACAAAATCATTTTTCTTTTCTTTTCTTTCAATTGAAATCTTATCATTTATTTTTGAAGCCAGGTAGCCTGTGCCAAATTTTTTTCTCAGGTCATTTCCCAAAGCAATTAAATTCTCCCTTGCAGCATCAATGCCCTTTTCCTTTGCTTCTTCCCTTAATTCATCGGACAATGAAAAGTAAACAAAGCCCTTTGTTTTTAGGTAATTTGCAGCTTCGCCCTTTCCAGCAGCGTTTTTTCCTGTTAAGCCGATTATCATAAGAAAAGAATTTTCATTGCAATAATAAATCTTTGCAAAATAATGTAACCACTTTTTAATGATTAAATAATCGAAAGATTTATAAATGATTATATTTTTCTCGTTACACTATGCCACAATATAGATTAGGCGAACCATATGCACGTGCTCTTAATCAGGTAGTTGCTGATGGAGATTTCAGAAGCCCTGAAGCCGTATTACGATATCTAGTTGAAACTCATGCTACTGGCTTAATCCAAAGGCAAGCTGTCATTATTGATCCACATGCTGCTGATAATAGAGCGAGAAGAACTCAAAGCCAGTGGGTTGGCTTCTTTAATGAGCAGGGAAAAGCAATGATTTCCGCTCCAAATATATACCAAGCTGGAAAGCATGCTTCTGATGAGGTTCTTGCCAGCTTAAGAAGGGATTTTGGTGAATCCTTACTTGTTTCAAGTTCAAGAATAAAGTATGCTCAAGATGATTTGAGCGGTAGAATAACACATAATTATGAAAGCAGTGTTTTTAAGCCTTCACAGAGAGATGTTAAAGTCATTCCTGTTTATGATGAAACGCTATTAGCACAAGCTTTGCAAAGCGATGAAAGTATTGGATATCTTCATGCTTTATTTGATACTACTGATGAGCCTAAATGCATTGCCGGAACTCTTGAAAACCTTTCAAAGAGAAATGCTGATAGAATTGCTTTATGGACACCAAGCCAATTTTCAAGACAATATTATAATGAGGGGGCTGTCAGGTTCGACGTCGATGGTGGTGGTGGGTTCCGCGTCGTTGGCGGTGACAGGGTTGTTGACGGCGTTGGGCGTTCCCGTGGGGTGAATGTAAAGTCGGCGAAGCCGGACGCGCAAAAGTAGGCATTAAGCTTTATAAATACTGATTATTTCTTTCTTTTGTCTTGGTTCAGAACCAAGGCCACATGCCAGTTTATCATGGCTGTAAGGCTATAAAATGCAGCTGCAACACTTTAATTTTTTAAAGAATGAAGCGGCAGTGCATATAAGGTAAATAAAAGAAAGTTTGGAAGAAAATTTAATGAGAAATTAAGGCAATTTGGGCAAAAAGAAATAGGTTATGAAGATTTTATACGCAGTTTGCAAGGATGGCTTGGATATGCAATGTGGGCTAACACCTATGAATTAAGAAAAAATATGCTCAACAAAATTTATTTTTTCTGCAGCTTGTCCAGCTCCTCCTCGAACCTTTCTATGTCTTCAAATTCACGGTAAACAGAAGCAAACCTTATGTAAGCCACTTTATCCAGTGATTTCAGCTTCCTCATGACAATTTCGCCAATCTTTTTGCTTGGAACTTCGCTTTCGCCCCTTTCCCTGAGGTCAGCTTCTATCTCCTCAACAACTTTTTCAATCTTCTCCATGCTTACTGGCCTTTTTTCGCAGGCCTTGACCAAGCCTGTAAGCAGCTTGTGCCTGTCAAACCTCTCGCGCCTGCCGTCTTTCTTCACAATTACAATTTCCAGTTCCTCGACTTTTTCGTAGGTTGTGAAGCGCTTTCCGCATTTGAGGCATTCCCTTCTTCTCCTTGTTACTGATAAGCTCTCTGTTTCCCTTTTGTCAACTACCTTTGTCTCCTCGTTGCTGCAGTAAGGGCATTTCATATTGCAGAAGAAGCAGGAATGATATTTAAATCTTTATTTATATTTCTCATAAAATTCAGCCGGCATATAGCCGCTGCACTGGTCCTTGATGTGGCATTTCTTGCAGACAAAGCTTATTAAGTCAGAGGAGCTTACCTCTATGTTGCTTTCCTTTATATAGGAATAAAGCTTCTTTAAATGCTCGCAAACCATTTTAACACCCAATATCATTCCGGTATATTTAAATTTAATCATTTCAATGTATCTTTATAAAAAATAATTTAAATAGAGGAAATTTCTCAAAAAAAATGGACGAAAAATTCAGCATCGGGGGCCAGGCAGTCATAGAGGGCGTAATGATAAGGGGCCCAAAACATTATGCAGTTGCTGTCAGAACCAAGGATAGGATAATAATAAAGAAAGCCAGAATAAAGCAAAGAAAATCAAAATTTTATAAGTTTCCGATAGTGAGGGGCTTTTACAACCTGGCTGATATGCTGGTTATAGGGATAAAGACCCTGATGTGGAGCGCTGAGCAGGCTGCCGGAAAAGAGGAGAAGATAACCAAAAAGGAGTTTATATTTACAATTTTAATATCACTTTTGCTTGCAATAGTTTTTTTTGTGGCTTTGCCGTATTTTCTTACAATAATTATTGGATTTAAGGAGGAAAAAAGCCCTTTTCTTTTTAATTTCATTGATGGGGTTTTGAGGATATCAATCTTTTTGGCGTATATATTAGCAATTTCTTTTATCAAAGATGTTAGAAGGCTGTTCCAGTACCATGGGGCGGAGCATATGGCGGTTCATTGCTATGAAAACAACAAGGAATTAATTTTAAAAAATATCAAAAAATTCCCCACGTTGCACCCGAGATGCGGAACATCTTTTATTATGATAGTATTAATTATAAGCATACTTGTTTTTTCAATCCTGCCTCCAGCAGTCCTTTATTTTTTCCCCGGTTTTGCGCATTATAATATTTTTTTAAGAAAAATAATATTATTTTTGTTAAGAATCTCTTTAATTCCTTTGATAGCGGGCATTTCCTACGAGCTATTGAAGTTGAGCGACAAGTTCAAAAATAATTTGCTGGTGAATATTTTAATTAAGCCAGGCCTGTGGCTCCAGATGATAACAACAAAAAAGCCGAATGCAAGGCAAATTGAAGTGGCAATGGCAAGCGTAAAAACCCTGCTGGCTTCTGAAAAATCAAAAAATATTTAAATCAAGCGGTGCAGATTTCCAAGAATGGAGGTTTGAAAAATGAAAATAATAAATGCAATTGGTCTAGTTCTATTATTGGTTTTGAGCGCTTGCGCAAAAGAGCAGCCAAGCCAGCCAACTCAGGTAACAACCCCTATGCCTACCGCGGAAGAGCCGCAAACTCCGGAGCAGGTTGTTGTAGAAGAAACACAAGCTGAAGCCCCTGCTGAGGAGCCGAAGGAAGCGACGGCAAACGAAATCCAGATTCTTGGGAAAGGCGGCTTTGAGCCAGGGGAATTGGCAATAAGCGCAGGCTCGTCAGTGACATGGATAAACAAGGATTCCAAGCCCCTGACATTGACTGTTTTCAAGGATAGCAAATTCTACCAGAACAGCGATGTCATAAACCCGAATGGGATGTTTGAGCTGGCTTTCAGCGGGAAAGGAAATTATGAGTACTGGAGCACTGCATACGGCGTCAGGGCTAAAATTACCGTAGAATAATTCTTTATTTTTTTCTTTTTTAATTTATAAGAAACAACATTAATTTTCGGATACATTTGTTATTTCCTAATAAGCAAATCACAATAAAAAGTTACGAATATTAGTGTGATTTGCTATAATAATAAAAAATATAAAAAAAATAGAAATAGTTATCTTTTCTTCTTTGATTTCTTTCTGCCTCTCTGCATCTTTGCTTCGCAGACATCGCCTCTCTTGTCTATAAAATAGAGGTGACCTTCTTTTCTCTTAATGCCTGCTTTCGCAACGACTTCCTGCTTCTTGCTTGTCTTTTTTCCGGCTCTTGCCATTTGAACTCTGGCGACATTGCCTTTCTTGTCCAGAAAGTACAGGTAACCGGACTGCCTTTTAACTCCAGTTTTTGCAATAACTTTTGCCATTTTTACCTCCTCTTTAATTTTTAAGACGAAAAACTTACACCCCACGTCTTATATTTCAATCATATTCCTGCTTATATATAAACTTTTCGAATTTTTCGTCGAAAAACCTGCCAACTTAAGGGTGCCATTTGCTTCGTCAGTTTTTTTGCCGTCTTTGTTTAAGATAATCATGATAAATTTTGCAGAAGAAAAACTGTTCCATGCCTTGTTTCACAATCCGCTTCGCCTCAGCAAAATAATTGGCACCCTTACTTAAGTTGGCAATATTCCATAAAAATCAGGAAAAATCCAGCAGATTTTTTTGCTTCCTGATGATTTTTTCATCTTTTCCCCCGCTTAAAATAGGCTCTCCGTAGACGCCATCATAGCCCGGCTTTACCCTTATCTCATTGCTCCTGTTTTTTATTATCACATCTGCAATTTCCACACTAGTTATTTTTTTCAGCTCTTCCGGCGCGGCATCCAGCAGGATATTAAATTCCGAGCCGAAATTGCCAATCAGGTTGTAATATTCTTTCCATGTTTTTTGCGAGGCAATGCCGCTTCCCAGAATCTTTGAAAGTATTTCTGCCAGCGGAATCAATGATACGAACGGCCTTGCATTTTTCGGCCTGAAGCTTTCTTTCCTGTCTGCAAGATCTTCCACGCGGTGCAGCACTCCTATTGTCAGTTTTCTGCTGCATTTCGGGCATATATTTTTTCTTTTCAATGAATCTTTTGGCTCAAGGCAGATATTGCATGCCCTGTGGCCATCAAGATGGTATTTTCCGTAATTAGGATTTACCTCTATTGTTTCAGTTAATCCATGCCTGGTTCTTATTGCATTTATCAGTTCCTTGTAACTGGGTTTAATGTCAAAGACTGTAGCTTCCCTTCCAATGCGCCACGGCCAGAAGCTATGCGCATCAGAAAATGAAACCAGGGAAATATCATCAAGCTGGCTCAGGCGCCAGTTCATTTCAGGATCCGAGCTTAGGCCTGTTTCAATAGCATGAATCTCTTTTTCCTTTTCGCCAAAGCACTCCTTTATTGAATCAAAGCCGGACATGCTCCCGAAGATTGAGAACCATGGCGTCCAGGCATGCGCCGGAATTATTTCAATTTCATCGCTTATTCCCTTAAGCATTTCCACCAGTTCAATGCAGTTGAAGCCGAATATTGGCCTGCCATCATAATCAAGCCTTCCTTTTTTTCCGAGAGCAGCGTTTATTTGTTCCACGATTTCGAAGCTTGGCGCTAGAATTATATTGTGGATTCTTCTTCCTTTCCCATCCTGCGAGTAGATATTTGATATTTCAACGCTCAACAAAAAATTAAATCCGTTTTTTGTTTTTAGGATTCCGGAGCCATCCTCGCTTAAGCTGTTTTTTAGTTCCTTGAGCCAGACAGGATGCGTAAAGTCACCTGTTCCCAGAAGGTTGATGCCTTTTATTCTCGCGTATTTTTCAAGATTGCTTAAGTCAAGGTCCTTTGATGTTGCCCTGCTGTATTTGGAATGCAGATGCAAGTCAGCGATGAATTTCATATCATACAAAGATTCAACGCTGTTTTTAATTTTTTTGAATTTTAAACAATAATTTCATAAGATTTAAATAATAAGAATCTTAAGAGGAGGGATATGGCAAACAATGACATTTTATCCGGCATAAGCCAGAAAGATATGAAGGAATTCGGCAGGGACTTTTCGCAGCTTTTAAGAGTAGCTTCCGAGATTGATAGGTATTATGTGAAATGGGAGCAGGATATTGTCAAATACCTACCAAAGCTGGACAAATTCATAAATTTGTTCAATAAAAAATACGGCAACATCAAGGTTAAAGTCCTGAAAAGGATTGACGGCGTTGATGTAAGGATTTTGCTGAATGAGGGAACAGTAAAAGACATCTTCAACAACTGCGCATCAAGGATAGCTGGGCTGAAGTCCATAGGCACAATAAATTTTGGCTCTGCCGATGTTGCAGAGATGGAGAAGTTTGCGAATGAGATTGACAAAATAAAAGACAAGCTCTACCTTACTTATTACCAGCCTGAAGTCGGAATTTACAGCGTGTTTTTATCAAAAAATAAAAGCGAGAAAATGGTCGAGCTGCACTGGGAGATAAAGGAAAGCATAAATGAGGTAAGCCCTGATTTCAGAATATGCGCTTATTACGCCCTGAAAGACGGCTACAGCAAAAAAATAAGATTGCTTGACGAAGGCGCCACATTCGGATTTTTAAGCCTGTTAAGCGAAAAGGAGAAAAGGGAATGGTTTGACAGGCTCAACCCGAGGGTTCTGGAATAATTTTTCTAATTGCGTTTCACAATATACAAATCCTCCCCGCATCCGTTATCTCCATATCTTCAGTTATATAGCCATTCTTTTTTAATTCGTTAATATGCGCATAAATCATAGCCTTTGATTTTTTGGATTTTTTAATTAAATCAGCTACTCTTTTATTGCCACGCGCTAGTTCATTCAAAATAAAGGTCTTTGTAGGGGATAGCTTAAAATCAAGCAAGGGCATAGGCAAAGCTTTCCCTGTTTCTTGAATTAAATAATAAACGCCTTTTATCTTGTCTTTTTTGATAAAACCAGCAAACAAAGCGCCCAATGATTGGGTTTTCCTGCCTTCAGAAATATGCAAAGTGATCTCATTTCCTAATTTATGCTCTTTGTCTATTGCTTTGCAAACATCATCAACAATCTTCGGAATATCATAAACAGATGTGTCAAGAACTTCAAACTTAATTGCTTTATATTTGTTTTTAAGTTTCCCAATGCTTTTCTTAAGGTTAATTTTCCTTTCAGGATCAGATTTATCAACGCCAATAAGTATGACTTTATCTGGAGAAAACTTGATTATTGCTACATTGGTTGCTTCTCCTTCATAGATTGTTGAGATTAGGGTTTTTGGCATTATATCACATCATACCCCTTAGTATCAACTAAATAAATCTTTATATCTGAATTCCTTTTTAATGCTGATATTTCATCCTTGTCTTCTTGATTAAATAATATATTAGTTCTAAATAAAAGTAGATATTTATATTTAATATCATTTTGCTTATTAGATAATTTTTGTATATCTTTTCTTATAGCCTCAATACTTTTTAAACTCGAGAACCTACGTCTTTTTAATTCAATACATATTAAATTATCATTTTCCTGGTTTGATTGGTCGGGGTTTAGCATAGTTAAATCAAAATGTCCTGTAAATTGCTTTATTTTACTAAAAGTCGGATATTCTGCATGTAAGTACTTAGTTTTAAATGTTTCATCTTCTCCTTCATAATCAAACAAATCGGTAAAGAAAGTATTTTTTGCTATTAGATGATATAAGTAGGCTCTTAAATCACCTTCACTATCAAAAGAATCTGGAAAATTTCCGTATTCTAGAGCAACCTTCTCAATACATGCCTCAACATATTCAACAATTTCCTCTTCTTTCATATTATATTGTAAAACTTTGATTTATTTAAATCTTTCTCTTTTTTATGGAATAGTCCATAAAAAATATGGAAAAGTATATAAATAAGTAGTGATATCTGGTTTATTATGGAAAACCTGCAAAAAAGGCTGAGGGAAATCAGGAAGGCTTTCGGCTCTGATGTTTTGATTACAATAAATATGGCAAAATCTGGAAGAATTGATATTGTAAATGCGGAAAATACAAAGACAAGGCTAATGGACGCAGAAGATATCCAAGAAAGCAACATTCCATCTAAAACCTGCGAAATTAAGATGCAACCTAAAAATTATATTGGGTAATAAAATGCCAAAACTTCCAATAAAACTGGTAATTATGCTAAATGCATATGCAGATGGCTTGACTTATAAGGAAATATCAGAGAAAACAGGCTATCATATCCATACAATCTCAAAGCAGGTAACTTTTCTTGACAATAAAGGGCTTATTGCAATAGAGCAGAAAAGGTCTAAAAACATACAAGGCAGAAGGTGGATTAACCTCATTAAGCTAAAGAAGGAATTCTTAGATGAAAATGTTACTAAATTCTTCTCAAGGATAGCTAAGCAACTTAATTGTTCATTAAATGACTTATTTATTGTTTAATTGGCATGAATTTGAGTTTATTTTATATCGTAAAGCAAAAACAAAAAATTATGAGAAGATTGCTGATAAGAAAAAAATGGAAAATATTGAAGGTTTTATTGACAATAATTCTCATGGCATGGGCAACTATGGCAATTTTGAATATTCACAGGTTTTTCAAGGGAACTTTAGAAATATACAGCTTACTTTTGTTTTTGGTTGTAACAAACATGACAGTCAGTGTCTATTTTGATGCTATAACCAAGAAGAAAAAAAGAAAGAGAAAAAAATGAAATTCAACTGCATTAGATGTGGGAAATATATTTGTAATCTGGATTTAAGAAAATTTGAAAATAAAGATGAAGATGTTCTTTATTGTAAAAAATGCTTAAATGAAAATTTGGAAATTACAAGAGGGATTTTAACATAAAAAAGGTGGTAAAAATGGAGCAGATTTTGGAAACCATATCAAAGCAGGATGAGTGCAAGGAAACAGACATCAAAATCCAAGGGAGTTTGTTTAAGCATTTCATTACTCCTTTTGTTGAAATCACTTTAGCTGTGGGAAAAATCAATCCGCAAATACTTGATCCTCTGATTATTGTCAGCCCTGAAGGGGCTTTTTTTATTGCAAAGACAGTCAGGGAAAAGGGCGATGGAGAAGGCTCTGTTTTCTTCCTAACAAAAAAAATAACATCCCCAATTGTCAGCTATATCTGCATGGATTTTGATGAAAATTTTTTAAGGTTCTGCAGGAATGTGAGAAA
>Ga0209343_10000689_pt1 | contig 46602 bp, 45 predicted proteins | sample RifCSPlowO2_02_FD_184026 | JGI IMG/M metagenome (GOLD analysis project Ga0209343, IMG submission 184026) | Groundwater microbial communities from Rifle, Colorado - Rifle CSP2_plank lowO2_0.2 (SPAdes) (version 2) | ecosystem: Environmental > Aquatic > Deep subsurface > Groundwater | place...
GGGGACTATGCCTATCCAGCCTATCAGGGCTATGGGGACTAAAAAGGCAATGATGGTCAAAGAGATTATGATATTCTGCCTGACATTGTTTACTGTCTTCCTGCTCAACTTCATTACATAAGGTATCCTGGATAAGTCATCAGACATCAGGACAATATCTCCTGTCTCTATGGCAACATCAGTCCCTGCCGCACCCATGGCTATACCGAGGTCTGACACTACCATTGCAGGGGCGTCATTTACGCCATCCCCTACCATTGCAACCATTCCATGCCTCTGTTTAAACTTTTCTATCGCAAGTACCTTATCCTCTGGCATGAGCCGTGCCATATATTCATCTATCCCTGCCTGCTCAGCCATTGCCTGTGCAACATTTTCATTATCGCCTGTCAGCATGGCAAGACCACCTATGCCCATTTTTTTAAGTTCCTTTAATGTCTCCTTTGCCTCTGATCTTATCTCGTCTCTCGCAGCTATTGCACCTAACAATCCCTCTGAGCCAGTTAATACAATAAGGGTCTTACCCTCTTCTTCAAGCCTTTTTATCTTATCCTCTGCGGATCGGTCACGAATGCCAACTGTTTCACATAGTGCGATGCTCCCTATACAATAAGACATCCCTCCAATTATTCCTTTTGCTCCCATCCCCGGAATTGCCTCAAATTCTTCTACCTTTTCGAAGGATATTTTTTTCTCTTTTGCCCTTTCTATAATAGCATCTGCAAGAATGTGCTCAGAGCGGCTCTCCATGGATGCAGCAAGTCTCAACAACATGTCTTCTCTCATATCGCCAAAGGGTATAATATCTGTGACAACAGGTCTCCCTCTGGTTAGAGAGCCTGTCTTATCAAAAGCTATCGCCCTTATGTTACTTGCAGCCTCAATAAAAGCGCCGCCTTTGATCAAAACACCATGCCTTGCAGCATTGGCAATAGCAGCCACAACTGACACAGGGATGGACAATGCAATCCCGCAGGAACAGGATACCACAAGGACCACAAGGCCCCTGTAAAACCATTCTGAAAAATCGCCGAACAGGGCAGAGGGGATCAGTATCACTGTTAAAGAGAGGGCGAACATGGAGGGTGTATAATATCTCCCGAATTTATCACCAAATCTCTGATAACTTGATTTCCTTACCTCTGCATCTTCTACATAATGGATTATCCTGCCAAGGGTAGTATCTTCAAAAACTGCTCAAAGCGGGGGAATTGGTTACAACAGAACTAAACTTTGTACTGATAAAGGTTGAAAGGTTTGAGAAAAACGGGTAAAATCAGCCAGAAATTAAGCGGGGGAAATTTTGGCAAAGAAGACAGAGAAAAAACAAGGGGAGATTGAAGCCTATCAGCATGAAGCGGACAAACGTAAAAATACCGTGCCTTGTGAGCTTGCCTCTTATGACACTGCAAAGCCAAAGCAGAAGAAATTCAAGACGGTAGAATCAATATACAGCAGGGTCAGAGATATTCTTGAGGCCGCAAGAGGCGGCGCATATCGCGCCGTAAATTTTGCAATGGTTCAGGCATATTGGCATATAGGCAGGGTTATCGTTGAGGAAGAACAGAAAGGCAAGGCAAAGGCAGGGTATGGGGAATACATGATAAAGGAACTATCTGAACGCTTAACGAACGAATTTGGTAAAGGATTTACTATTTCAAACATTAAGTATTTCAGGCAGTTTTATCTCGCGTTTGAGATTGGCCACGCAGTGCGTGGCCAATCTAGGATAACAGAAAAAAGCAATGCGCAGCGTGAAGAATTGCCTCTCATCAAGCCAGAGCTTTCATGGACACATTACCGTTTACTGTTGAAGATTGAACGTCCTGATGTCCAAAAATTTTATATAGATGAGTGCATTACGGGAAATTGGTCTTCCCGTCAGCTTGAGCGGCAGATTAATTCATTCTATTATGAACGTCTCCTTTCAAGCCGGGACAAAAAGCGAGTCAGGGCAGAAATACAAAAGCTTGAACCTGGTCCTGGGCCTAAAGATATTATAAAAGACCCCTACGTCCTTGAATTCCTTGACATGAGGGAAAGCAAAAAATACCTTGAAACAGACCTTGAACAGGGACTGATAGACAAGCTTCATGATTTTCTTCTGGAACTCGGCAAGGGTTTTTCGTTTGTTGCCCGCCAGAAAAGAATAACCATTGAAGACGACCATTATTATATTGATCTTGTTTTCTATAATTATTTTCTGAAATGCTTTGTTGTAATTGATCTGAAGGTCGGCAAACTTACCCATCAGGACATAGGGCAGATGGACTTTTATGTGAGGTATTTTGAGAAAGTAGTCAGGCAATCTGAGGACAATCCAACAATCGGCCTGATACTCTGCGCCCAAAAAAACGAGGCAATGGCAAAATATACGCTACTGGAAAACAGCAAGAATGTATTTGCCTCTAAGTACAAGCTCTATCTGCCTACTGAAATAGAGCTGAAAAAGGAGTTGGAGCGCGAAAAAAGAATGATTGACATGGAGTTAAAACTGTTAAAATCAAAAAGGGAAAGATAAGATACTTAGATAACATACCCAATACCAACGAAGCAACAGACACTGATTTAGAGACTATTGAGAATTATGAGAAATCAAACTAAAGGGAAGTCAAAAGGCATTATTTCCTGGCCTGTTGATGAGCGTCCAAGAGAACGACTGCTAAGCAGAGGCCCGCACTCATTGACCGATGCAGAATTGATTGCGATTATGGTTAGGATTGGGTTTGAGGGGACTAGTGCTGTTGAATTGGGGCGGAACCTTATGAAGCAATTTGGCTCATTGAGGGCAATGGCAGAGGCGCCGTTATCTGCAATGTTTGATGTTAAGGGATTAAAGGGTGCAAAGGTTGCTCAGTTAGCGGCTGCAATGGAGATTGCAAGGCGTGTTTCTCTGCCGGATGGTAAGAAACGCATTCAGATAAAAGGCACTGCCCAAGCAGGTGAATATGTGAAGGAACGGTTAAGAGGGTTGCCCGATGAGTATTTTAGGGTTCTTTATCTGAATCGTCAAAATCGTCTGCTTGATGATGTGCTTATTGCTCATGGCGATGTTGATTATGTCAAACCGCCTATAAGAAGCATAATTACCCATGCCTTGCGAACAAATGCAAGCAGTCTGATAGCAGCACATAACCATCCGTCCGGGACAATTGAGCCGAGCGAATCAGATATAATACTGACCCGTGATATAATTTCAGCTGCACGACCGCTTGGAATGAAGATATTGGATCACATCATTGTTGGGAAAGAAACTACATACAGCTTTGCAGATAGTGGACTGCTTGATGAACTGGAACTGGAATCTTTTTCACCGTATCCGGCAAAAAGAAAACAAATGAAAATTAAGGAGTCGGCATTATGACGCATGAGCAGCAGCAGGAAATTATCAGATTACTTGAAAAGGGCGAGGAGCTATCTCCTGAGTGGGCAAGAATACTTTTCCCACCTGAGAAACGGGAATATGAGCTTGTTTATCATGGGAAAGAACGAGAAGAAGATATCCTTGCTAATACTCTGGCTGTGCCTTTGCAGCCTGTTCGGACTTTCGGAACCAACGGTGAATGGCATAATATGCTTATATTTGGCGATAACCTTCAGGTAATGAAATCTTTACTTGAGCTGAAAAAAGCCGGAAGGCTATGCAATGATGACGGCACTCCGGGCATGAGACTCATTTATATTGATCCGCCGTTTGCAACAAAACAGGAGTTCAGAGGGAGTCAAGACCAGAAAGCATATCAGGACAAGATTGCAGGGGCAAGATTTTTGGAGTTTTTGAGAAAGAGACTGGTTTTTCTGCGGGAACTGCTCAGTGATGATGGAAGTATTTATGTGCATTTGGACTATAAGAAAGCTCATTATGTAAAAACACTATTGGACGAAATCTTAGGTGAACATAACTTTAGGAACGAAATTATTGTAAAAAGAGTAACTAAGAACCTTCAAAGACAATTTGAAACAATCGAAAATTTACCTCAGGGTCATGACGTGTTGTATTGGTACACAAAGCAACAGTCTACCCGCTTCAAATTACCCCTAACTGCAAGAAAGGAATTTAATGAAGAAGGCTATTGGAAAGATTTTTGGAGCAATGCTGATAGACCTACCATGAGGTATCCATTATTAAGTATTACACCAGCAAGTGGTCAATGGAAATGGAGTAAAGATAGGGCAGAAAATGCGGTAAATAACTATAAACAATATCTAAAAGTATCAGGAGAAAAATCTCTTGTTGAATTTTGGCAAGAAAATGGTGAAGAGGTGGAGTTCATAAGAAAATCTCCGACAGGTAAGATTGAACACTGGATTGCACCTGATGAGATGAAGTTTTTAGATACTTTGTGGTTGGACGTATCCGCTTACCAATCAAAAAAAGAATATCCAACGCAAAAAAATGAGCAGTTGCTTAATAGAATTGTTGAAAATTTCTCCAACCTTGGCGATCTTGTCCTTGATGCCTTTGCCGGTTCAGGCACGACCCTTGCCGTTGCAGAAAAGCTTGGTAGACGTTGGATTGGCGTGGACCTGCGGCAAGCTGGCAATTTATACGATGCAGAAACGTCTTTTGAATATTGCTGAAAGTAAGGATTTAGAAAATTCCAAAAAGAAATATGACAAGCAATGCAAGCCGTTTACCCTCTATAATGCTGGTCTTTATGACTTTTCAAAGTTGAAAGAACTTTCATGGGAGTCGTGGCGGTTTTTTGCCCTACAGCTTTTCCAATGCCGTGATGAGCCTCATGCTATTGGTGGCATTAAGCTTGACGGCTATCTAAAAGGCGCAAGTGTCCTTGTCTTTAACCACATGAAAGAGAAGGGTGTGAGAATTGATGAGGAAACTATTGAGAGCCTTCATGAAGCGCTTGGCACGCGTATCGGCAATAGGTTATTCATCATAGCCCCTGCTTTGACCTTTGACTTTCAGCAGGACTACATAACATTAGGCAGTATCCGTTATTATGCCCTTCGGATACCCTATTCTATTATCAATGAACTTCATCAGCGGGAGTTTACCTGCCTGAAGCAGCCCTCGGATGAAATGGCTGTTAATGATACGGTTGAAGCTGTCGGTTTTGATTTCATCAGGACGCCGGAATTGAAATTTGAATGTGGAGTAAGAAAAGGAAAAGGGGAATCTCAGGATACGGCATATATAACAATCAAGACCTTCAAGAGTGAAGCGGTTGTCAGAGAGCCTATGCGCAAAAAAGGAAATCTGGAGACGCTTTCAATGGTCATGTTGGATTATGACTTTGATGATAATTTACAGGTCTTTGATCTTGATGCAGTCTTTTATGCCGATGCGCTTGAAAAGGCTGGCTGGGCGCTTAACTTTCCCATTGATTCGATAGGCAAAAAGATAATGGCGGTCTTTATTGACATTTACGGCAATGAAGCGCGTGTTGTTATTGAACCGGAGCAGTTTGGGATTTTTTCGTCAAAGAAAAACAAGGGGAAACGGCAAGAATGACGACTCGCGGTGACAGAAAAACTTTTAAGAATGAAAACCTCATGCTTAAGGTCACAGCTAATATTGATCCCTCCGTATGGGATGAGACTAAATATGAGGCATTCCTTGATGAACTGTGCGGGATGCGGGAATATCAGAAAGAAGCCATCCGAACAACGTTGAGGTATCTCCTCGGCGGCAAATATGCAAACCTTCGTGAACTTGCAAAAGAGAATTTTGAAAGCAATGATGAGATTCAGCAGCGTTACGGCTCATGGGCAGGCATGGAGCGGCATCTGCAATTGCCGGATCAACTGTCCTGCTCAATAGACCTTGCTACCGGAACAGGCAAGAGCTATGTGCTGTACGGACTTGCTGCGATATTGCTTGCAGAAGGCAAGGTTGATAGAGTGCTTGTTCTTTGCCCATCGAATACGATAGAGGCGGGTTTGCTTGAAAAGTTCCGTGAACTTGCCGGCAATTCTGACCTGCGGGATGTATTGCCAAACGGAGTAAAAGTACAATCACCAAAGATAATAAACGCCGCTGAAACCATCGTTGACGGTTCAATATGTGTGGAGAATTATCATGCAATCCTTGAGCATGTAAAGTCATCAATCCGTGACAGTCTTAAAGGAAAGGGTGAGCGGGTTGCTGTTTTCAGCGATGAGGCCCATCATGTTGCAAATGAGACCGACGCAAAGGCAAAAAAGTGGAAGGAATTTTTGCTTAATCCTGAATATGGATTTAGGATTGCCGTTGGCGTATCTGGCACTTGTTATGTCGGCGATGAATATTTTGCTGACGTGGTCAGCCGGTATTCATTGCGGCAAGCTATTGAAGACCATTTTGTGAAAAGGGTTGAATATGTGGCTGAGATGCCTGAAACAGATGACTCGGAAGAAAAATGGCAGCTTATATATAACCGGCATAAAGATTGGAAAAGGAAATTAAAAAAACATGGCATTAAGCCGCTCTCCATTATAGTGACAAAAGGAATCTCAGACTGTAAGCGGGTTGCCGAGGAGTTGCAAGGATTCCTGCAAGATTGGGAAGGGATTTCGCCTGAAGACGCCGAGGATAAAGTATTGGCAGTAACCTCTGCCAAAGAGCACCAGCCGAATGTCGCAAAACTAAGGGTTGTTGATAGCCCTGCAAGCAAGGTTGAATGGATTGCTTCTGTATCTATGCTCAGCGAAGGGTGGGATGTAAAGAATGTTTTCTTGATCGTGCCTCATGAGGAAAGGGCATTTAATAGTAAACTCCTTGTAGCTCAAGTGCTTGGCCGGGGTCTCAGAGTTCCCGACGGCTGGAAAGGTGAACAGCCGATCGTAACGGTTTTTAATCATGATGCATGGTCCGGTAGGATAAGGCATCTGGTTAATGAAATCCTGGAAATAGAGCGCCGCTTATCTTCTGATGTAATAGCATCGTCTCTTTATCATTTTGATATTCATAATCTCAATTATGACCGTGATGAAGACACAAGTGAATATACGAAAAAGGGAGAATACCGGCTGCTGGAAAACGGATTTGTGGCCTTACCCACTCAGGTAGAAGCAGAAGATGTTACCATTGATTTTGAACGTGCTGTGTCCGGGGAGCATAACAAATTCAAGACCCGTATTGAGCATAAGACTTACAGTATTGAAGAAGTTGCAGAGCAAATGTACAGAAAGCTCCAATCCATTGATGAAGAATCAAAGGATGCTGAAGACCCCAGCGACAGGACTAACTATACTAAGAAGTTCCCGTTAGAGCGTATAGAACAGATAGTAGAGGAATCCTTGAAACTGGCAAAGATTAGAACAGGACGAATCACTGAAGCTAATAAGCAAAAATTTTTACAATCGCTTGGTACACTGAAACGGAAAAAAGCAAAACGAGTGATTTATAAACTCAATCCAAAAGCTCTTATCACCATAAATACAAAAGAGCGTCATTCCGAAAGTTGCAGTGCGGCAGAACTCAGGAGGGGTGATAAGACTATTTTCTTTGGGCCTGATTGCGAGGCGCATATTCCGGATGACCAGATCGAATTTTTTAGAGAGGTCTTAGACCCGGATGGCGATTTCAGGGGTGGGCGTGAAGCCATAGAGAACTCGCATGATTTTAAGACGCCGCTGAATCTGATTATTGCAGATGCCAAGCCTGAACGCAAGTTCGTCCGGCTGCTTTGTGAAAGAGAGAATGCTCAATCAATAGATGCTTATATTAAAAATACGCCTCAGAGGTTTTATAAAATAGATTACGCATGGAAAAAAGGTGAACATCCAAAGCGTGGAGAGTTTAGCCCTGATTTTTTTCTTAAGAAAAGTGCTATGATCTTTGTCGTTGAAATCAAGGGCGATGAAGAAGTAGCAGACCCTTCACCTGAGAATATCAAGAAGAATGAATATTCACTTGCTCATTTTGAGCGTCTCAATAAATGGCTGGAACGTAATAAGCTTACTATGCGTTACCAATTCAATTTTTTAACACCAAAAAACTACAACAGATTTTATCAAAAGTTACGGAATAATGACCTTGGCGGGTTCCGCTCGGAACTTGATGTAGCGTTGAGTAATGCTATGACAAATGGTAAATAAGTTCTTAATAACAAATGTCAGGTTCTCATATACAGTTCCTGGCACAGCGGTAAAAGGATTGTTGCAATGAGGTCACGCGCAAGGCAAATGCTTGATAAGTCGCTCTCGGCAATGCTTGCGGCTATTGAGGTCTATAACAAGCCGACCTTCGAGTATCGGGAAGAGGCTTATTCAATTCTTGCGGTCAATGCATGGGAACTTTTATTGAAAGCTCGTATATTGCAAATTGATAACAACAAAACCTCGGCTATCATTGATTACGAAAAAAGGCAACTTGGCAATGGTAAATTATCGAGAAAGCTTTACAAGAAGAAAAACAGGACGGGCAATGATGTATCTATAGGCTTATTCAAGGCATATGATCGTTTAACCAACGACTATGCTGATACACTTAATCTAGTAGTCAGAAAAAATCTTGAGGTGCTAACTGAAGTGCGGGACAATGCTGTGCACTTCCTCAATAAGGAATTTGAAATAAGAAAGAAGGTTCACGAAGTCGGTACAGCCAATCTCAAAAACTATGTGAATATTATTCGCCAATGGTTCGGAGTAAGCTTAAGTGACTTTAAGTTGTTTTTGATGCCGATTGCTTTTTTGCGCGATATGGGAAGTGCAGAAGGAGTCTTAATAAATACCGAAGAAAGAAATCTGCTCGCATATATAAAAAGCTTAGAGAGTGTAGTTGATGACGACGTGACCAACGATTTCAACCTGTCTTTGAATATCGACATAAAAATTCGTCGAGTATCTGAGACTTCGGGTGCTGAGGTTGTAATATCCGACGGGCCTAACGCAATCCCTATAAAGCTTGAAGAAGAAAACATTCGAGAAAGGTATCCTTGGGACTACGATATTTTGACAAAGCGGCTCCAGGATAGATATTCAGATTTTAAAATGGTCAGTAAACTACCACCGACCTTGTCGGTGGCTTTGATTGGACGGACTTCGTCCTCGTTCACTCCTTCCATAGCCTTAATTGCTCTTCCTGATACTCTTCTTCCTCCTGCCTGCGTATATATTCCCGTATCGTTCGCTCATCCACTCCACTCGTACTCACAAAATATCCCCTCGCCCACATATGCATCCCCCAGTACCTCTTCTGCAACTCCGGAAACCGCTTCATCAGCATACCCGCACTCTTCCCTTTTAATACCTTCATCACCTCTGATGGGGACATCTTGGGTGGCACACTCAAATACAGATGAACATGATCAGATTGAATCGCTCCCTCTATGATTACTATCTCCTTCCAATTGCAAAGTTGCTCTAATATCTTTCTCAACGCCTCTCGAATCTCTCCTTCCAATATCCGAAACCGATACTTCGGAACCCATACAAAATGATACTTACAATCGTATACCACATGGGATGTCTTCCGATATCTCTCCATCAACAACACAATCTATCATATTTCAGGGACCCTTTTCCACCAACCACGTTGGTGGCCAAAATGTGGTGTGGGGCCTCTGCCCCCATACCCCACCACCATCTACGATGGTGGTTTTGACCGATAAGTGAATTACCCCGCCCTGAAGGGCGGGGCATCTGAATCAGAATAATTTCAGTTGTCTATGTTCAATTCGATGCTGATAGTTTATATATCGTCTTATTACATCTGCGGTTACTTTGTCTCCAACCGTTCTAACGAAGTAACCATCGTTCCAAAGCTCTCCGCCCCAAAGATACTTCTTCAGCCAAGGATATTCTTGAAAAATCTTGCGGGAGCTTATCCCTTTCAATATATTCACCACCTTTGCTGGGGAATACTTCGGCGGAGCAGTCAAAAACACATGAACATGGTCTGGCATAACTTCCATCGTATCTATTTCAAATTCGTATTGCTCAGCTATTTCTTCAAAAAGTTCTTTAACTCTTTTTCCCACCTCCTCCTTCAAAATACCCTTGCGATACTTTGGAATCCAGACAAAGTGATATTTGATGTCATACACTGCATGCTTCGTAGCTTTAATTCCCATGCAGTGTATCTTAACATAATTCGTGCCTTCGGCACGGGGGCATTCATCCCAGCCCTGAAGGGCTGGGTATTCTGCCCCAAATTTTTATAAATGTTGATGGGATCTTCTATAAAGAGTTCGTTATATATTTATCTAAGAAATCCACGTGAGGCAGTGTAACTGATTGACCCAGTTCAAGCCTTTTGTTGAGGAGGCCTTCTTTAACCTATTTTTAAACTGCACATTTCTTTAAGCAACTTTTCCCCGTTGAGCAACTGTGTTAAGTTGTCCTGGCCTCCAACAAACCTATCGCAAAACCACTCATATTTTTTAGAACTCTTAACACCCTGATAATAATGTTTTAGGGAGATATGAGAAAGATAGGTTGTGACATATGGAGACAACAACCCCAAGTCCCATGCATCCGGATCTGGCGGATTCAATAAAAGGTTTCCTATCTCTCGGGCAGATAATTTATCCGGATGAGCAATAGCCAATTGGTATATCATTCTGATAAGGAGATTTAGACTACAGTGGTACGTATGATTATCCACCAGTTGGGGTAACTTGGCTAAAAGAATTGGTAGCAGGTCAATATCTTCAATCGGCGGGACATAAATTTGCGAGAAGTTTTTAGTGGCTGGCAGAGTTTCAAGTATCGTGATCAATTCGTCAGAATCTACCGTTAATATCATGAAATGATCCCGTGACGTAATTGCCTTTTCTGAAAGAAGACGAAGGATACGAACTGTATTCCCGGCCCTTTCACTCAACTGATGTTTTGGAGAACAAAAACTCCAGGCCGGTCCTCCCTCTACTTCAGTAAGATCGTATGCAAAACCGTACAGAGAGGGATAATCCCTTTCCTGTTCAATGAACTCAATACTCGGGATGTGGGAAAAGGGACCGGCATATACTACAGAATAATCCTTTAAACGGTGATAAGATGTATCATAAAGCAGACGATACACAAATGTCATCATCAGGGAAAATAATCCTGACCCCCTTTTCCCGACAATAAGAATGCCTGGTCCTTCCTTAGTTCTATCCTCCATCTCTGCAAGTAAGTTTGTCGGGTTATAGTAGGCCGCAGGAACACAACGAAGCTCCCATTTCAACGTTTTATTGAGAGTACTCCGGACATTAACCTCGGCCTCGCTCTTTGAAATTATTCCTTCCATGTAGTGCATATCCCATATGCGTGCAGCGTCTACTACCGCATCAACCACAGAACCGGCCCACCCTTCTGTGCTGATGATCTTCTCAGGCCTATTTATCAAGGCCAATGCCCATCTCCGGCCCCAGCGAAGATCCAAAGCAGTAGGAACTACCTGGGGATCGAAATTCTTAACAATATCCTGCCAATAATGTATTTCCTTATCAAGGTGCGTCGTAATATCCGTAATATTGCTTAAGAAGGTCTCCCTGACAAGCTGAGGTTCATTTGCCAGGAGCGCCCTTAAGAGATCAGTCTCGCCGAGGGCGAAAGGCCTTTTTCTTGGTCTGCGTGTACGACAATCATAAAACGGTTCCCGGTGGTAAGCATCATGGGCCTCTATCAAAACAGTCTCACGGTAGTGACGGTAAGCAGCCAGTTTGCAGGCATCTTCAAGGATCTTTAATTCCCGCATACCCTCACAGCGGATTCTAAGATCCTCGACAGCCGGTGGTTGCTTACCCATCAGCAGGTGATAAAAGATATTTGTGGTTGTATCTTTCATTTTATTTACTTAATGTTTATTAGACGAATGCAAACAGATTTATGTTGAATCACATTCCAGTGTCTTTAACGTTTCTGTCCGATAGGTCACGTTCTGCAAGCTTTGTTGCTGATGTTGGCTCATCCACAGAAAGTCCATCATCCTACCCAAAGTGTCGCAACAGACATCGCCCCGTGTCGTAATCTCAGGCAAGCTTCTTAATCCCTCGTTCATCAAAGTGATGTCCCAGTGTATCACCGGTATGAAATATTGTCACCAACCAGAAATCCTGAACACTCAGCAGATTATTGATACAAGTCGTCTTACTTATTGATGTAAGACAACATTTCTTAAAATCTTAACGTCGTTATCTGTAAAAGAACAAGAGCTACTTTACCTTCAGTTGGTAGTATTTTAAAAGGATGTGGGCATGAAATATAGAACTATTGAAAGTTTATGCAGAGACTACGCAAGATTATAAATTAACGGCAATAAAACGGCTTGACATCCAGGCAAAATCACCAGGCTAAATTCCAATTGACAGAAATATCTCGATCTGTTAATTTGGCCTCAGAATTGAATGGCGATAGCAGCGCTTCCGTAACATATATATGATGTCATAATTACATTTCTCAAATGTCAAAGACTGGGAGCAAACTATGGATGAAGTAATAGAATACGATTCAGAACAATACGCACTGACAGATCAACTATATGTTCAGCAAACCATGCGGCTATACAACTATTTGGAAGTATCGCTAATTGACTGTGAAGGAAAAACTATTCATACTTGGAGGCTTAATGTTTATGGAGGACCTTCCGGATTTGAGGACATTTCAGTATCACCAACAGGTAAAGTATTTGCTGTATTCAGCAGTGGAAATACAGGCTATGAAGAAGATATTACTTACTGTGCTGTTTTGGGTTTAGATCAAAACAAGAAACTCAGGCAACTTTATTTGCACGAAGAAGTTGGTGGTTCAAAGTATCGCTCTACATACAAAGCTGTTGTTTCATGGGTACAACCTGAAGGTTTTAATGTTGAATGGATTTAAGAAAAGGTGTGTCTAGTTTGGAAGTCGTAAGCATTCGCAACAAATTTAGCGAATGTACCACTCAACCACTGGAGTTGATATTATTAATGACAAGGGCAATTTATAATATATTAGATTTGAAAAGGAGAAACGTATGTCATTCGTGTTTATGGGGCCAATAAAAGTAAAGGAATTAATTATTACATACGGCTCCCTTATTAATGAACAAGAATATAAATTCGATAATGTAGAATCTGCAATCACGTTCTTAGAATCAAAACGTAAAGATATTACCCCCTCTCTTTTTAAAAAACTTGGAGGGTATTGCATTCTTATATTTTCAATCAATGGATTATCAGCTAAGTTAATTGAGTTTAAAGGATCAGTTGATAATATTATTGGCCAACTTAAAATGGCACAAGAAATGATTACACTTTCTGAACAAATTGCTAAAAAATGACACCCTTAAATCTATATTTATTCAACAAATGAGTTATTGTATGAAATTTCTTCTCAGTCTATTTTTTCACGCTTCCATCCCTTTGAGGATTGACTAACCCCTCAAGCCTTTCCTCATGATAAATAGATCCTGATACTGCACTATAAACCGTTCCATTTTCTGAATCAATCAGACGGCAGTTTATCTTGTATTTATGACCCATGTCTGTAATTGTACCCCCGAGTATGGTGTCTGCTCCCGTGAACTTTCCGAACTTCTTGGCATGATCCGGATCTACCAGATCGGAGAGGTTGAACTTCAGTTCCTCGATTGCCCTGTTTAACTGGGATCTCTCTATAACTGTGAGATTTCCAAGATTGGTTAACCGGGTCGTTATTTCTTCGGCAATATAGGACTCCAGATCTTGCCTGCTCCCGTCTGTCCAGTTAAACTCTGTCACTGCTACTGTGATCTTTTTATTGTCCTTCATTCCCTTAATAACCTCTTTTGCCAGGTAATTAATACTGTTCTCAAAAAGGCTTTTTTGGGGATCAATGTCCATCCTATGGTCGCTATGGGTATCATGTAGTTGGGGTATTATATCTGACTTGATCATCTCTTCAACCATAACGCCCATAGAACCTTTCACCTGATCACTTATGGAATACAATATCTTTTGTTCCGGGGTCTTTTCGTAGTAGTAGATATCCCCGAGGCCCTTTTCTGCAATATCACGCAAGGCATTACCTGCGGTTGAGCCCCTGTCGTCATACTGTTTTGTAATCTGTATAGTTTTTATTGCACCAATATCGCCATTTGAGACATCATAAAACTCAACCTGTCCTGATACCCGTGCCGTCCATAATCCCTGTTTACCCCCTGTCCTTGCAGCCGTCTGCTGGAAATCAATATCCTCATTAAGATTGACGACGACAAGGTAGTTGATGTTCAGGCCATACCCCTTTATCTCATTGAGGATTTCCTTATTTGATAAACTCCCAATAGGAAATTCTATGAGCCTTGTGGCAAATAGACGCTCAAACTTTCCCTGGACAAAGGTGTTATACCTGGAATCCCCCTTAAAAACAATTGCTATAGGACCAGCGTTCTTAATGGCTTCCAGGTCTTTTGAAATTGCATGTTCAGAATAGTGTCCCGTCCATGTGTAAAATAAGGTTATGAAAAACACACACAGTTTAAACATCTTTTTCCTATTCATTAATATGCCTCCCATAATACAATTTTAAGTTCGATCATCTAATAGGTTTTTTACCATAGGATCCTTTACTATTGTCGTAGATGAGGCTTTTAATACCTCAGCCGTTTCCGTATTGATGATTCTTGCATTGACCTTTAACCCAAACTTTTCATCTGTAACGGATCCGACTAAAAGATAATCTGCCCCAAGTAATTTCCCAACTTTTGCGGATTGATTCGGGTCAACTAAATCTGATACACTCAACTTTAACTCATCCATAACTTTCTGTATCTGGCTCCTTTCAACCACACGAAACCTTTGCGTCAGGATCATACGGGTGATGAATTCCTCAGATAAAAATTGTTCAAGACTCGTTGGACTTATAGAAATAGGGGCAAAATTCGTTATAGCGATAGTGGGTTTTTTCCCCTCCGGAATATCCCCGGTAAGATTATTAATGAGTTCGTTAACGCTAAGAAACATATTCTTCCCTGTTATGTCATGGATCCATTCTCCACCCCAGAAGAATGTCTTCATCCTGTTTAAATCCTTATCCCATGCAAAGAATCTTCCATCAGGGCTGGCCCCTATTGCGGTAAACTCTTGTATTGTCCTTATCTTACGGCAGGTATTAATCTCCCATATGATAGCCTCAAAACGTTTTGTAGGATCGGTCTCAGTCAGGTCACCGGCGCCAGTCGCCAGATACTTTTCATTATAGTTAAATATAATGCCCTCTCCCTGGATGCGATTGGTATGACCTACGAGCTGGCATTTCAATTTAGGTTCCCCTGAACTGACATCCCATAACCGGACTTCGGGGTTCTCCTTCTTAATAGAAACAGCAAGATATTTTCCGCTTGAACTATATTCAATACTATCAACTGCCTCGCTCTTAAACAGGTTTATTATTTTATTAGATGATGGATTTGATACTGAAAATATCTGTATCCCCTTAAAACCACCTGTGGCTATCAGTTTTGAATCCTTATTAAAATCCATAAATCTGGTAATCCCATCATCTGTCTTCTGCCTCCATAATTGCCTTCCATTCTCCAATTCAAAGATGTTCAAGAAGGAACTCATCCCCTTATAATCTAATACTGATACATACTTATTGTCCTTGCTGAATACTGCCGTTGCCGGAGTACCCTCAGTAGTAATCTCTTTTTGCAGTTCATTCTTTTTAAAATCCCATATCTTTACTTTCCCCTCAGAAACAAACACCATGTATCTACTGTCCTGACTGAAGGCAAAACTTTTTACTGACCCGGCCGATGCCCCTTTCCACTCCTTTTTCACTTCTAAGGTTTCCGGATCATCTATAGTCATAGTCTTTGCCTTAAAATCCCATACCAATCTTGATGTACCATCAGGTGAAGAAAGCATTAAGCTTGGGTAGGTACTGGAGGCAATGTCCACCATTGTACTGAGGCAGGAAGTTAGAACAATAGAAACCACTGCAAGAACAACGAATAAATATATCTTCTTCATCACTACACCCCCTTTTAGTTAGTTTATTAAATATTAGTTACAGTCAAGATTTCTTTTTTAACTTTGCCACATAGGTTAACAAACGTTTGACAGCCTTATCGTCAGCCTTGAGCATCCCATCTTTGATCGCCGGGTTATTTTCATTTTGTTTCTGTGAAAGAAATCTGCCATCCCAATCTGAATTTGCGAAGACAGCTAACCCTCTGTAGGCACGAGGAGTTTGAATCGAACCTCCTTGATCTGAAAAAGAAAAACCGGACAACTTCGATTTTTCAGGAAAACTACCTGAATGGATCTGAGATGCTGATTCGGTATCATACACCACGAAGCTGCTTGCAGCCTCCGCCATTATATAATGCCACCAATACCGGACAGATTTAGTTCCTCCATAGGGTTTATCTCCTCGATATGTTTGAAGATAGCCATTGTTATCAAAAACATCTATCTCATCATATTTAGTTTCTAATTTATAGACCGAAGGGGCATCTGATACTATATATGCGTGATTTAACGTTAAATCTTGTATCATTATGACAATGGCTATTTCTTCTTTATACAGATCATGGAGGGTTTCCTCTGAAATTGCATATCCATCTAAATTATAAGCAGAAATATATTTATTAGGATTTAACACTACATTAAGCCGACTAACTTCCTGAAACATCTCAGATAATTTCAAACTTTCTTCTCCTGCTGCATCTCCTGCTTTAACTAACAAAACCTTTTGTGGACCTAACTGTTTTGGAGAAATAAGTCGTGGAGAAGAAGCACAACCAGAAATGAGTAATACGGAAATTATCAACATACAACAGGTTCTCATTGTAACGTTAAACAAATTGATCTTTCTCATAGCATCTCCTGGTATAGAATTATATATAGCTCAACGATATATCCGAAATCCACAGTTCCGTACTGGCCTGTTTGTGTGTTGCAGTGCACCATATGGTCACATTTATTTTTTTTATGTCACTATGGTTCACGCCTATGAGGTTGTCCTCAAGCTCCTTTCTGATGTCAATCCTATGGTTGCGGTAGACCCTGTCGTTCTCAATTTTAATGTCGTGGCTCTTGTATGTATCTGCTTTCAGCCTCGGAACGCCAGCAAGACCTGAATCAGCAAAGGGATTTTTGACATAGTTTACAAAAGAGGTCTGTCCAAGGACATACTCGTTTTCGCCCATATACTGCAAGGTTATCCTTGACATGCCGGTCCCGCTAAAGGCTATGAAAGGACCTTCTTTACTCCTAGCCTGAAAAGTGGCGAAAAAAACAAGATCTGCATTAACCACATCCACAGTCTGATTAAACTGGATATACCCTCCTCCGGTATGAGTTATATGAAGACCCTGGCCAGATTTTGCATTGGAGTAACCAGTTATCTCGGTCTTGCTCGAACCTTCATTTCCAACTGTCCTCTCCCATCCCTCATAACGGTTTCTGAAGTCACCGTTTTTAATGAGATTACCTCCATCCTTATACCTTTCTTGCTTCTCAGTATCTTTATGTTCTGATTTTGTGGGTTTACCTATCATTTTCTTCAACATCTCTCCCACTGAAGTATCTTTTAAAACCTTAGCTCCGGCGGCCCCAATCACCTCACCACTTTCCACAGCAATAATTCGTGCGTTGATTTTTATAGATTGCCCGAGATCAGTAATTGTACCTGTCACAATCGCGTCGGCGCCGACCACCCTTCCCAGTTGTTTTGCAACTGAAGGGTCTACTAAATCACTTAGGTTAAACTTTAATTCCCCAAGTGCGTTTTCTAAAAGGCTCCTTTCAATAACCTTGAACTGATTGGCTTGAAATAGTCTCGTAACAAGCTCCTCTTCGATGAACCTGCCAAGCAAAGTTACATTACCCTGTAAGTCATTAAAATCCATAACGGCAACATTCTTTATCTTTACTGAAGTCACACTTTCTGAAATCTGGTCGGCAATAGTATCCAGCCCCTGTTCAAGACTCATGTCCTGTGCCATGATGAATTGCGGGGATAGTATAATAATCCCTACAAGAAATATTACAATACTAAGCCTTTCCAATCTATTCATTAGCACTTTTCCTCCCTCTCATTTTCAACCATGAGATCGGCCAAAATCTCTATTTGTTTGTAGCACTGTTGTCCAACAACTGTCCTACTATTTCTTCAGAAATAGACGTCCCCAATTTCTTCAGGGCATTAATGCCAGCCTGCTCTTCAGTCTCTCCAAATCCTACAGTATCAAGTGCATTCTTTTGGGCCACCACAGAACCATTTCTAAGATCAACGGCCTTAATGAACCCATCAGCGTGGCTTGAAATAACTACGCCTGAGTTATGAGTACCCTCTCGCGTATTGCAAGTCCCTGTAACAACAACGTCAACCATCCCATAAATCGTTTTATTCAATGAGAATAACTCATCTTTCTGGATGGCAATCTTTAACCGCTCTATGTTTGTCTTTCCGATATCCTGATCAGCTATAACCTGGTAGCCTGCGTCAAATAGCCTCTTTGATATCTCATTGCCGGTAATAGATTCCCGCATCGAAACACCATGATTCTTTTCATCTATCAATACAATTACCTTGAGGTCTTTCCTGACCACGAATGTATGAAACGTAAAATCTGATGATTTACTCCTGAGGTGATCCGCCAGGTGCCTGACAGACTTCTGATCAGACTTAGATAAGTCAGATGGAATTATAAACATTTGATCCACATCAATCGTTGCCTGAACCCTGTAGTCTTTTGTTGCTGTTGGTAACCGTGGAATCCTGAATATTGCCATTCCGTCCTGATCCGACTTTATGGACAAGGCCTCAATCCCCTTATCATTAGGGAAACTGAATTTAACGGGTAGATCTGAAAGTGGGATTTCATAACCACCTTTTTTAAGCACAGTCTTTGCAACCAATTGATAATCTATCTTTCTGGACATATCTATGGTCTGATCATTACCGGAAACAACTCTAATCTGAATTCCAGTCACCAACTGGTTTAACATCTCATGTGCCGAAGAATGCAGGGCAGTATCTTCAAAAATAGCAGCCAACTTGACAGCCGTCAGGTAGGAGTTCATTGCTTCTGTAAGATTGCCATTTACCTCAGCGTTCTCCCCATTACTCAATGCCCTCTGTATCTGGGATATTTTTCTGGCGGCCTCATTCCGTTGCCTCGCCCTTTCTCTTTCTAACTCTTCCCGAGGGTATCTCAGCAGGATATAGACATCATATTTTCCCTCCTTTGTCTTCTCAAAATGCCACTCAGAAATCAGAGAACCCCTGATTTTCACATCCCCCGAAAGAGACTGTATCTCATCCATGACCTTTGTTTCTAACTCCGTCTTTCTCTCCTGGTACCTGACCCTGGATTGGAGTTCAAAATGTTCGACCAATTCAGTCACCGCCTGCTGAACGGCAGAACGTTTCCCTTCTTCGAGGGAGAAGGCAGCCGTCTTCATCCCAACCGCATAGATATACTGTTTATCTTTTGGAACCTCCATGATCCATCCCGGCCGTTTTGCTGCACAGGAGGTTAGAAGTAGTATACAAATAAATAAAAGACAATAAACTTTCATAAGAGGCTTCATCAATTATTCCCCTCTCTGTTTTTTCCATTCATCAAGAAGCCGCTCTGCCTCTTTGTTTGTTTCCTGTTTAGCCTTCTCCATGAGGACTTCAACTATCCTGCTTTTTGCACCCTCATAATCTTTCCTGGAAACCTGAACGAGAGCGTAAATATGATAATAGGGCTTTGAACCCTCCCCGATAACTTCTGATTGCCAATAAGACTTCCCTGGTGTCAGACCCCCCATCGTGACCTCTGAGGTAGACTGGAGGGCATCCTCTACGAAACGACCAACATCCCCGGGGAAAACATTAGCTCCCTTGGTAAACTCTCTGTACTCAACAACTAACTCACTTCTCACCTTCTCAACCAGTCTCTTCTTGGCATCGGCCTCAGCCTGCCTCTTTCCAAGGGCAAGGTCATATACATTGCTTACCTCGCCACGGCAAAACAAGGTTTCCTTTTTCTCATAACAGAGATCTGAGGTCTTAACCCATTTCTCCTTTTTCCCACTCTTCTCAATCACTTTGTATCCTGATGTCGCACAGCCAGCTAACAAGAGAGAAGCACTTACTAAGAATGCCATTGAAATGAGAAATAACTGTTTCATCTTTAATACCCCCTTTTCTTTTTCTCTGTGGAATAACCTTCTAAAGAAGGGACGAGAAAATATAGTAGAATGTTTACAAATGAGAGTAGCGTTCTATAAATAACTCAATAATTCACCTCGATACTTTTATTAAATACTATCCCTATAGTTCTGTCATTATTCCTGCAGCCTATAACACCTGCCTTTCCACATTGATCCTGCCAAATAATTGCATCATCTTTTTTCAGTTGAAATCCGTAGGTCCAGCCACTGAGCCTATTAAATAGAGAAAATCGAACAATATTCTTATCTGAGTCTAATTGGTGAGTAATGTCCACCCATCCACTATCTCCTCTATACCCAACCTTCCTCACTGGAACATCGTTCACGAAGGCTGTCCCTTCATCATCAATATTGTATATTCGTATGAAATATTTATGTAATTCTTTCTCTTCTCGATGATGCTCCTCACTATCAAAATTAATACTGATCGTTCTATCAACAACACCGGTCTCTGTATCAATTCGATGTACCTCAACCATAAATTGTTTCTCTAAGTTTTCAATTGTTCCATAGAAAATAAAATCTGCTCCAGTTAATCTCCCAATTTCTTCAGCGTGAGTCATATCTAAAAGCTCACTCTCCTTGATATCTAATTCGTTAAGTGATTTATCGAGAAGCCCCTCTTCAACTATAAAAACCCTGTTTGATTTGGCTAAGTCCCGAAGGAACTCCTTATAAAAAATGGGTTCAAATTCTTTTGATTCACTATTGGACGAAATAAAGTGCGTGACAACAACCCTATTTCTCTCTTGTATTCCTTTTAAGATATTACTAACCAACCAATTAATCTTACTATCCAAGACATCGGAGTTTCCTATTTCTGCGGCATGAACAGGGAAACCTTCATCTTGAATGGGAAAGGTATAGGTGGAAGCGATACTTAAGGATAGTATCAGTAAAAGTACTAAGTATTGTTTTCCCATATAAGGGTTGAGTTAAAAAAATCCCTCTTATTTCCCCCAACTTTCTTTAGTTAGTCGTATCTTATCACTGCTCCAATTCATAGACAAACACATTTTGTCCATTTTTAGTTACCCTGATAACATCAAATTTATCCTGATAACCATTCTTCTGGAGCTGGATCCCGTGTGGGCCAACGTCCATATTTATAGTTAATGGTGTTTCCCCAATGTGTTTTTTGTCAATAAATACTGCAGCAAGAATGGGAACTGACCTTATAGTGATTTTTGCCAACTGATTTGAACCAACATCTGGTGTAGATTCATTTGTTTGTTGTTCTTTTATTGATGTATTATTAGAGCGTTGCGGCTCAGTTGCCCTATCCGTAAGAGATATTTCCTCTTCGACTATGGAAACAGATCTTGCCTCTGACGTATTACGAGTCTGACTCTCACTATTTCGTATCCCTGATCCTGAATCCATTTTAGGCTTTGTTGGCGAGACATTAATTGATTTATCCACTGAAGCAGATGAAGATGATTTTACTTTTTCATGAGAATCCAGAGAAGTTGTAATTTCGGCTGTAAAGCTTCCCTGATTATCACTCCACCAAGAATTTTCTACACGCCCTCCTATATTATTAACACCATTAATACCCAGAAAAACATCTCCAGACTGTACAACTTCCCCTTCATAAGTCTTGCCAATGAGAAATGGTTTTCCTTTGCTCCCAATTTTCCCAATTAGGGACATAAATGGCATACCCTCCGCATGTAAATTGATCCTGTTCTTTGCAAATGCAGAATTATACTCTCCTCCATTTGGGCCAACCATTTTCCCAACCCACTTCCAAACTCTATCTTTATTTGAAATAGCCGTCACCGAACCACTTGCTTTTATTTTAATCCACTGGCCCGCCTTTATATATATACCCGTATCTGTCCAAGGCTGGGTTGCTGGAATCATAATTGTAGAATTAGTAATGGTTGGAGAGACAAAATGCTTAGAGTACGGACCTACTATGGGCGTCATAATTACAAGGAGGCAGGTACATACAATTACAATGGGTTGTATCCCTGGCAATGATAACTTCTTGGATTCACGTATGGCAAAATAGACCAAAGTACCAATAAAAAAGCCTACTATGGTCCATGATAATGCAGGAGGGAAAATGGTCCACGCACCAAACAACTTATCAGCAACAACAAGTATGTTGATGGAAAGCCATCCAATTACAAACAAAGCAAGAATGGCTACTATAAACGCAATGACAGCTCCTATTAGATAACCCATTATAGTCTTTCCTATTTAAAATCTATTTTCGTCATTCTAACTAAATAGTAAGTGCCTCCGCCTATTATTCCTAAAAAGATTCCTGCAATCACTGTAACAATAAGCATGCGAAGAGCATCCTTTCCGAACGATCCAGAAAGGAGAATTTTATCTAGATTAGACCAACTAACCCAGTCCATAAGCTCACTTCCTTTAAAAGAAGGGGAGAATGTTGATAATATAGTATGAGTGATTTTTCGTACAAACCCCAGTGCCCCGCCAAAAACGAGCCCTGCTAAAACACTGCGACCAATCATGCGGGCAATGGATGAAGAAACCCGAAAAGAAAAAGGAACTTCTGTGGAATTGGCATTTGTAGCAAAACTCATTTTGATATTATATTTATTGATAGGGATATTTCGTGCATCTATTTGTACTTCTATTTCATGGTATTGACCAGGGAATAATCCAATTTTGTTTTGGCTAAATGCAACCCCCTTGATACTTGGAAAAACATTAACATCTCCATATAGGTATCCTCTGGCTCCATCATTCAAGATTTTTATTGTTTTTACTATAGATTTTCCCCATTCTATGCGTCCAATTTCTAAAGCTGAGGGTTCTATCTTAATTGCAGGTTTCTCTTTTCCCACCTTAAGTGCTTGTATTACCTTTTCCAGTGCTATATCTTTATTTTCCTCTGTCTGTTCTATTGCTCTAACCTCGTCGGCCAACACAGAATTTCCATTTCTCCCAAGCCAGCCAGCAAGATCGCCAGTTGTAAGCTTTCTCTTTCCCTCGTCCCAATATTTATCTATAAGATTGGCTGCTTCTAAAAGGCTTTTTGCATTTTCTCCGGAACGGAAATCAAGAACGGTGGAAAATTTTGAATTGTCTTCACGTTTGATCTTTAATTTTGCATCATAATCTTTTCTCTTAACAGGGTCTTTCAGACACTCCCAACCTTCTGTAATTATAAAAAACCGGGCACTTGCTACTGCCTTATTGCGTGCATCAATATATTTTTTATGCTCTTTGTCATATGCATCTTTGATTTGAGCATAATCAGCATTTTCAGGTACCCCTAAAATCTCATAATATGTTTTGCCAACTAAGTCATCAGGAGTCTTAGTAGACGAATCATCATCCGACTTATTTTCAACTTCCCTAACTTCTTTAACTCCTGTTTCATCTAACCATTGTTTGATGAGAACAATAACTTCTTCCCCAGATAAACCAAGTTCCTTGCCCTCATCTATAAGGTCACGTTTTTCGTTCGAATCCAGTTTTTTGTCAAATTTAGTACGAGATAAATAATGCCTATAGAGTTCTTTAATCTTACGATTCTTAAGAACTTCATCATATTCTTTCCGATTATTTATGAGTATATAATCAATGACAGGCCGAACAGCAAGAAACTCCTTGGCTAACTTCTCCCACTTAGGATTATCTTGTTTAGGATGAAAAAACTTATGATTATTATTGATGGCAGACCTTATCTCATCTATGGTCGCTTCGTTATTCTTGATTCCAAGAAATTCATATAAATCCTGGCACGTGGAATATTTATCAACCGTTTGAGCAATTTTTATCAGATCATCAATTTTTTTTAATTTTTCTGTATATTCTGACATTAATTTTCCCTATCTATCATTTAGTCCCTCTACTCCTGTTTTTGTCTGACATGATGTCGAATTGCTTCATTTTTTTCGGCCTCAGTCAGGGACCCCTCCAAAATAACTTTCCCCTGCTTGTTCCTTCCAGTTTCAATGTCAACCACTTCAATATCTAAAATTTTATTTTTGTTATAGTTGTAAATAAGCTTAATGGGAAATCCCCTGCGCCGTGGAGGTAAGTCATCTAAATTAATTTCTCCAATAATTTTCACATCATCGGGAATGGTTCCCTCACCCTCAGTAACCCTAACGCAGAGTGATGTCTGATTATCTTTTGCATAAGTGAAGCTATCGTCCTCTATAACAAAGGGTATCTTTGTTTGTTCTGGAATCATTTTAAAAATAGCCTCTCTTCCATTTTCGTCAAGTGCAACAACACCCAGTGATTTAGCAACGCATTCTGTCACCTCAATAGGCGGTAGATGACCCAAAATAGTTTTTTTAGTTCTTTCGGCTTCTTTCTCGCCTTTTTGTTCTCTCACTTCATCAACAATTTGTTCAGTTCGATCTAAAAAGGCCTTCCATGCAGCACCAATGGCCACACACTGGTCAGGATTAACATCAGTAGAAGGTTCATTGCCGCTCATATCCCTAACCAGACTTCTTATCATGGGCATATAGGTTGAACCACCTACTAAGAGAACAATGTCGATGTCGCTCCATTTCTTGCAGGCTTTTTCCAAGACATGCTCACTCAAATATTTACATTGTGAAACTATATCCACAGAGAGCTTCTCAAATTTCTCTCGGGATACCTCCACTTTTTCTGTTTTCCCCTCATGGCTGACTGGTATTACAGATTTGGACATTTTTGATAATGAAATCTTCGTTTTCAAAACGCGATCATATAGCTCCTGATAAGAATTTGAGTCGTCCTGAGGATCAGAACCATGTTTGTTTTTAAATATCTCTGAACAATATTTTACTAATAAATCATCCCAATCTTTTCCGCCTAACCTGGCATTACCATCCGATGCAAGCATATCTATTGAATTACCCGTGATCTGCAAGATAGTTGCATCAAAGGTGCCGCCTCCCAAATCAAAGACAAAAACTGTTTGGTCTTTCCCGAGATTATTTATACCAAAAGCCAATGCCGCTGCTGTTGGTTCATTTACAATATTTAATACATTCAACCCCGCTATTTCCCCAGCTTCTTTTGTTGCCCCCCTCTGCTCCATGCCAAAATATGCTGGGACCGTTATTACAACATCCTTTACTTCAATATCAAGACCATTATTTTTAAAATAGGTTTCAGCATCTTTCTTGAGTTTTGCAAGAATTTTTGCCGAAATCTCCTGCGGAGTATATGATCTGCCGTGAATAATCACTTTATAATTAGGATTACCCATTTCTCTTTTTACGAAACTAACAGTATTGTCCTTATCAACTAACATTCTATTCGCAGCTTCTTCACCCACCACAAAAGTGTCCTTATCAGAAAAATGGACGACAGATGGAGTGATAGGCTTGTTTTCTTGATTGGGTATTACAACCGGCTTATTGTGCTCATCAATATATGCAATTGCTGAAAATGTCGTTCCAAGGTCAATCCCTACAACTGGTATAAAATCAGACATGTTGTATCCCTCCTTCTTATTTTTGTTTATTTATTCTTAACTTATTGATCGTTTTACAACCACCTCCTGGGGTCTTAAAACTTTATCACGCCAAAGAAATCCACTTCTAACAATACTTGCAATTTTAAAATCTTCCTCTTTATACTTAGTAGGCTCAGACTTAGTAGCCTTGTGAATCTTAGAATTGAAAGTTTCTGAGAGATTTTGTTCCATTGGAATAACCTCCTGTCTATATAATATTTCAAGCAGTTCATCTAAAACATATTTAAAGTTATTAGGTATATCCTCTTTATTTAACCTTTGATTATTATCAAGTAATGCTTCATGTCTTTTCATGCTATCATACAATAAAAGTAAATCACTTAACAAGGGTTTCATAGCCCTGTCAAGCAAATCTAATGATTCTTTTTGCCGTCTCATTTCTTCATAAAGCTTATCAAATGCCTTCTCTTTCACAGAATCATACTCAAGCCTATCCTGAATCATATCTTTGATTTTTTGAAGTATGTTCGTGTTTTCTTTTAAAGAAGACAGTAATTCATTTGTGTCATCCACCTGCTTAGGATTTGATTCCTCAGTAGATTGTGCAGTTGCAGGCTTTTCTTCACTATCATTTATAACTTCTTCCTCAGCAGCTCCATCAGCCATTTCTATTCCTCCTATAAAGTTTATAATTTACTCAAACCACTCCCCATCAGTTGAGTCGCAATATTGATAAAAGTACTTTCCAATTCAAAACTCTGATTACAAAAATGATAATCCTCAGGTGAAGAGGCAATCTTTTTCAAAAATTGCTCATCCGCTCCGCTAACACCGACTGTAATAATCCTGATTCCTTTTTTCTTCGCAAAGTTTGCTGAAGCTTCTGCGCTTGGCGGATGGTCAGGAGCCCCATCCGAAAGAAGAACTATAACTTTGTCATATTCTTCAGCGGTCAACATTTGTGTATGTACCATGTCTATAGCCACAGTCATTGGAGTTCCACCGCCTGCATACAAGGATCCTATTTTAGTTTTTACTAATTCGAAATTATTATTCAACGGCTGGGTAATCCCGCCCGGAAAGGTAATTACACCAACTCTCCCACTGGCTATTTTAAAATTATCAAGAAAACTTATTGCTGCTGTTTTTGCTTCTGAAATCTTGCTGCCCGACATGCTTCCGGAACAATCAATTAGTAAGGCGATATCCATCTGTCTTGAAGCACTTAGCTGGTCCATGTCAGCATTCTCTATTCTTCTTAAGGGAAGAGTTTTCTCATTATTTAAATCCACTGCCTCCACTTCCACGATCTGATTATGATTATATTTGTAGGTTACTTTAAGCCTTGTCTCACCAGCAGGCCTCCTGGGTATATCATATATCTGCCAGCTCCCCACAAGCTCACAGTCCCGCGGATCCTCCGCCTCACCCTCTATCACATACAGATCAAGTGTCTCCTGATTATTATAGGTCGTCACATAATCACTCCTACTCATATCCTTAGGATAAGGAGTATTCTTGGGTATAATAATACTGTTAAACAGCTCCCCATCCTTTAATATGGCAAGTCCAAAACTATGTGAGGTAACATTGATATCCTCCATCCTGGAAGGTAATGCCCATACCTTCTTCTCCCCGGGCAGTGACCACTTCTCTTTTTTGAGGAGTGCTGCTTTAACCGCCGCTCCCAGTGCCACACACTCATCAGGATTAAGCGCCTTACTCGGCTCCTTCCCAAAATACTCCCTGAGCATATTGACAACCATCGGCATCCGGGTTGATCCCCCCGCTAACAGCACAACATCAATATCCGACTTCTTATACCTGGCCTCATTCAATACCAGCTCCGTCAGCATCCGGCATTGATTAACCAGCCTTTCTGTTATCTCCTCAAACTTCTGTCTTGTAATCTCTTCCTTCAAGGTCTTTCCCCTGCATCCATAGATGATATTGGCCTTTGGAAGGTTACTTAACGATATCTTTGCTGACAAGGACTTCTCTTTCAATACCTGATAATCCGCTTCGTCATCGTACGGATTGATTCTATGTGTTTTCTGAAACTTATCTGCAATATACTGAATCAGTGCATCATCCCAGTCCTTCCCGCCAAGCTGATGATCCCCAGTAGTAGCCTTTACCTCTATCTTATCTCCACTTATCTCCATCACCGTTACATCAAAGGTCCCTCCACCAAGGTCAAATACCAATACCCTCTGAGACTTCCCCAATTTGTGCAGACCATAGGAGTAGGCTGCTGCCGTAGGCTCATTGATCACCTGAATAACCTTTAACCCTGCCATCTCTCCAGCCTCTATCGTCGCCCTCCGCTGTGGGTCTCCAAAATAGGCAGGCACTGTAATGACCACTTCACTTATCTTTGTGCCTAACCTCGCCTCAGCATCTCTCTTCAGCTTCTTCAAAATATATGAGGATATCTCAGTGGCATTGTATCTCCTACCGTTATATTCAAAATAATAGAGCTTATCTCCCATATGCCTCTTGACAAACTCAACTCCCTGTCCAGGGTATACGGCCATGTTCTCTTTGGCGTATCTCCCAACAATGATCTCATCACCCTGAAATAACACCACTGATGGAGTTATCCTGTCTCCCTCTTCATTCTCTATGATCTCAGGTACTCCATGCTCATTGACATGTGCTATCGCCGAAAACGTTGTGCCTAAGTCTATGCCTATATACTGCGTAGTAGACATAAATCACTTTCCTTCCCACATTATTTGATTCGTTGAAATTTCTGTGTAATCCCTTAAGCTCCAGAGGTTTTTTCTAATATGGAAACCTTATTAATAACATGACCTTTCTTGAAGATAGTAAGGTATAACAACCCGGTTATCAACCCTCCCAGATGACCAATGTGATTAATTCCATCCTGTTTTAACGAAAATAGCATCTCAAAGCCCCCGAAAAGGATAGCCAGCCATTTCGCCTTCAGTGGAATTAAAAAGAAAAGGGAAACAGTTGATTCCGCGTATAAGATCGAGTAACCCGCAAGTAGCCCATAGACTGCACTTGATGCCCCAATATATACCCCATTGCGGCTTACTCCAAGAAGGTATAACAGATATGTCAATGTAAATCCTCCAACACCACATAGAAGATAATATTTTAGAAACTCCCGCCCACCGAGTATTTTTTCAACGCCGCTGCCAAACATATAGAGGGCCAGCATATTAAAAGCAAGGTGGGCAAAATTGCTGTGCAGGAATAATGCTGTTACAAACTGCCAGAGCATAAATCTACCAACTGCATAGGAAGGAGCGAACCCAAAAGCCTGTGCTAAAAATTCCTGTCCCATCTGCTGGATGAGAAATACAAGAATAGTAAGGCCAATCAGGATACCAACTACCCTTGTCAATCCATGTCCAAACTGAAATAATATTTGTTTGTTTCCGTACGTGATCTTCATTACTATCTTGACATAAGGATTAACCTATCAAATACAAATTTAGCTATCTTAAACGGAAGGATAACAATACCTTTTACAATTTCAAAAATTAGACGGCCAGCAACTGCATTAAAAATATCCTTACCAAGCAGTAACCTTGCCACAAACAAAACACCGAATACAAGGATCGCTACTGCAATAAGTTGATTTTCTAGATTACCTGCTGGCACCTTCCCTCCTGAAAACCTCCCCTTTGAGGCATATTCTGTAGTATCTCTTCAGAGCTTTCGCAAACGTCACTATCTTCATCTTGAAGAAGTTTTTTAACCCTTCTACTACAATTCTTATTGCCTGTCATATTCAGGACAGCCTATTTAATCCTATCAGAGTGTCTCTGAAAACCAGAATTCAACAACTTCTTCAACAGAAAGCGACTCTATGCTGAGATCTTTGACTAAAATGGATTACCTTCAAGAAGATTTTGAATTCCTTTAACGTATACCTCCATTTTTGTCGGATGGCCTACCCAAATAATCTCTTAAAGAATCCTTTTCGCTCTGTAGGTTGTTGTACCTCAGATTCCCTCCACTCTGAGGATTGTGAAACTTTCACTTCGTTCTTTCGTGTTATAACCGGTTGTTCCGTTGAGAAAGAACCATCCTCACATAAAAATATAGTACCTATAGGCTCTATACCTGCCACTGAACCGTCAGGATTACGCCTATCATACAAAATAACCATTGAATATCGCCCATTCTCAGATATCATGCCACTTGCAACTACCAATATCGCATAATTAACTGTCTTTTCAGCACAGAAGAAAACGTCGATAAAAGGCGATATCAAATTTACGTCACTAATATTCGGAGGAAGGGTTCCGATCCTGTTACCAGAAAGGAAATATCTAAGCTTTGTTTTACCCAGTAATTCTTGAACTCTGCCTGGTTTATAGCTTTCAATGAGTCTTGCAATGTTATCTAATAAACCTGTCTTATCCTCTTTCATTTCTGCCAGTGCCATCTCAAGATATTTAATATCTTCCTGTGTTGCTTCTATATCCTTAGGCATCAATTCTCCATTCAAAGTAACCGACACCCCGGCTTTACCTAAATACGCCGATGCTTTTGCAATTTTGTAGAACGACTTATCTGCCAAACTCAAATCTTCTTTCTCTGCCCATTCTAATACTGCATCAGGATTAGTTTGACATTTTTCTAACATCATTGCAGCAACTGCTGCCGCGTCTTCCTTTTCTTTATCAGACATTTGACCTCCAACCGATATTTTTCTATTAGTAGTGTCGCTGAAAATCAAAATTCAATAACTTCTTCACCACCAAACGAAGCCATTACATCTAAGAATATTCGAAATTGCTTACAGCAATTCTTTAATACTTCTTCATTATTTAGCAAGATTGAGACATCCTTGCATTTGTCCCGCGTTCCGCTAAGCAGATCATTAATTGTAAAGGGACGATTCCCTTGCGTGCCAAGAGTCTCTTTATGTGCCTTGTACTTCTTAACCAATTCCTCTTCTTCCTGCGTTAGCTCTACCTTAGCCTCAAGTACAAAGCTGATGCCACCAAGCAATCCAGAGTCCTGATTTCTTTTAATAATGAGTTTCATATCCTTACTCCTTTCATAATTTGCTTACAACCGGCTTAAATTTTTCCCTTCCCTCCACAGTTCCCACATTTAACCTGCCCTGAACCCTTGCAATGGCTGCATTCGTAGGATCCTGCTATTAATGTTGTTTTTCTTCCCTTTCCATCGCACTGCGGACAATCTGTGGTTCCCTCCCCTTTGCATGTTGGACAATTAGCCATTTTATCTCCTCTCAATACAATATAAATTGTTAAAAATAAAAGGAAACAAACCACCTTCCCAAGATATTTTGCATGAGTATTTGGTCTCTGTACCTCCGTAGAATGATGATCTCAGGTGCCACTTCAGTCCCATAAACAGCGGTTGCAATAAAACAGGAACTTTCTCTTTGTTTTAAGACTTTTCATGCCCCCCCGTTTCCCTTATTTTATGCAGACCATCAAACAGAAACTTTTGAAGGCATAGGTTTTTGAGGAGAATTTCACTGGCATTTCCAGTTTCTAAATCATAGACCGCCGTATGTTCTATTTGTTTCTCATAGAACCTATGGAACCCTTTTATTTTATGGGGTGGATCACCATCACAATCTATTGTGAACATAAGATAACTAGATTTAATCGCTCTTCCATCGTAAAAGAGACATATTCCGCTACCTTGCAAAGCTGGCAGACTCATGCTATTGTTTGCATCGTCCGTGAAAGGTCGAAAATGCCAATCTCTTAAACCTACAGGTAGTTGTATAATTGGGTCTAATTGAGCGTTCTTTTCAAGAAGCTTATTCCAAAAATCTTGTATCTTCTTCTTGGGGGCTTCTTCCACTGTTTTCTTCTGAACCAGCTCATCTTGCCATGACATAATATTCACCTTTGAATCAGGGGTTTAATGAAATACCCTGCAGCTATCTGCAGGGTATTTAAGCTATTTCACTGTCATTCCTGCGTAAGCAGGAATTCAGAACACAGCAAAAAACTGGATTCCCACTTTCGTGGGAATGACAGAAGGAAACCCTGTTGCAAGCTACAGGGTTTTAGCAAGTTAAATAGATAAACTATTCCTATCACCCAAATTCTTAGTTCACTTCTTATTTCTGCTCTTCTTCCTTACTTTAAAGTAGATTTCTTACAGTGAGGACATTGTGTCCGCCCAGGTCCGGCATGGTCATAACAAAACCACATTTCGCAGTCAGGACAATATTTAACTCCCCCATAACTTGAATCTGTTTTTTTGCGACAAATTGAACATGATACCTGTGCCATGGTGTCCTCCTCATTTTTTTTATTTAAAAGCATTTGTTTCTATCAAGTGATGCATCATCGTCCTAATAAGTACCCTGCAAGAACTTTAATTCTACTTTATGCAACTTTAAGCCGCTCCTCATCCACGACAAAGATTACCAACAAAAAATTAATAAATCCGTAATCTTTTACTGGAACAATCTCTGGTTTAATCTTATGAAGAATGAACACAATAGGGTCTGCTACAACCACTGATACAGCACAAATAGAAGCTATCAGTCCAGTAAGAGGGACCCCTGCATCACTCAATAAAGAACATACAAGTCCCAGAGGCAAAAGAATAATCAAATACATAACAGAAAACCCTAATAGAATAGTTAGAGCTCCTTGATTAACCGATGCTCCGGTTATTATTCCTAATGTAAACCACACTACCCCAGCAATAGCAGCACGCAGAAAGTTTAACCATAATGTACCATTCCACATTACGTATTTCATGTGTTGTCTGAAAGAAAAATCTCTCATCATCTTTGATCACCTCCTTTCTTTCTGTTCTACAATTCAACTTTCTTACAGCACTTGAAGCCTTCACATCTAAAATATTCTAACGTTATACAGCAGTCTGCCTTGCCACAGAGGGCAGTGCTATAGTGCATTCTTAGGTTCCGTTATAAGTCGATTCAAGAACAACTTATCCATGTTTTGATTTATATCATACACATAATACGGAAACTCTTCTATTGGATTTATCCAGGGTCGAAGACTATTTTTATTGCAAACAATATTATTAATCTTTTCAATGCTACTATTGGTTAGAGACTTATCAATAAGTGTGTTACGGTTAATAAAGGCAGGATCTATGAGGAGTGTATCACCCGAAGCATACATGATGGATATCATAAGCTGATCTGCCATGACACAAGTCCCTCTGGTAAAAAGGTTAATATTTAAAGGAAACTCTTTATTTGTGTAATATTTGCACATACTATACAAAAGCCTAATATTAGTCAACAATTATTTGACTTTAAATTATAATCTTGATTAGTCTCTATTTAAACATTCAATAGTTATCTATTTAATATCAACATTCGTTTAAAATACCTCCATTTGAAGGTAGGGTAGCTCTTGTCATGTCACAAATAGTGACGAACATATTTAAAGAATTGTTGACTTAAGTTAATAAGTAAACCGACTTGAGTCAATCATCTGCCGAATGTTCAGGGTTTCCGGCTGGACAGGATGGCCAGTGGTAATCTTTAGAGGGTATGTAGTGAGGTTGTCTTCAATATCCTTATTGCCAAGGACAAATATAGTTCCGTCCCATATTCTCGAAAATCGCTCAATGCTGAGTCTTATATGTCCCCTAGTGGGGTCTGCAAGATAAACACGATCTCCACGAACCCCTTTAAAGATGGCAAAATGTTTATATCCCCTTGGCTTTATATAAACAATAACAGGCCCTTTAAGTTTTTTGAGATGTTCAAGTTTCAACTGAAAGCCGGCGGCCTTATACCCTAATGCCTCGGCAGCCATTTTGAGGTCAAGGAGGGAGAATCCATTCTCTCTGATAATCGTCTTTTCTTCCTCTGATCTGTCTTTCAGGATGGTATCCAAGATCTCTTGCTCTGAGGTCTGCTGGCCAAAGTAAAAGGTCAGAAGGGTTGCAAGTGAGGCAGTGCCACAGGAGTAGTCCAGTTTTTGTTTTATGATATTCTTGTCTCTTAGATCTTTCAGGCTTTGGATTTTCTTATAAACTCTAACGCCTCCAGAATCCACTAAAAAAACAGAAGCATGGGATTCATATGACTGAGTAAAAAATGTAATCATTATGACTAATAATATGAACATTTATTAATGTTATTCCTTATCAAAAAGATTTGGGGCGAACACTATGTTCGCCCCAAATATGGTTTGTTAACCATCATCGGTGCGTCAAGACATATATTGTAATAATTCCCAAACCCATCCAGAAAAGCCATGATGCTGTTGCGACGCTCCATCCGCCATGAATTTGGCTTAGTTCTTGAGCAGTCATAGGATTCACTCTTTCCGACGACACAGCATTCATATCTCCAAGTACTGCAAAATCACCTCCAGCATCTGACGTTATGCCTGCTGTTTGCCCTGCAGTTGCCCCATCTATTAGAGTACTACCTGCATGTGCCAGCCCGGCCACTCCGGTTGTCAGGCTGAAAGCTACAAGAACTAAAATCGCCACCATTTTAAAAAGTCCTGTCATCTATATCACCTCCTTTCTTTTGAATCTTTTGAATATGTTGAACTGAGATGTAAGGCTCAGCCCAATCGTGACATCCGGAGCCTCTTCAGTTAACCCAATCACGACGGAGGGGAAGATAGACATGCCTTCCCTCAACAGAATCGAGGTCCCAAATTCTATATTTATACTGTTTTGACCAAAACCATCTGACATACCTCCTATTAGAGTCTGGCCGTTAATCCTTCCATTAACCCTCGTAGATAAGGTAATCTGATCATTCAAGGCAAAACCGGTCCCAAAATTGTAAATAATAGGGTCCCCAGGATCGACCTCCTGTCCATGAACATTTCTTTTTATTGTGTATTCATATCCCACCTGTAGAAAGAAGATTGCAGGATCAAGGGACTTAATGGCTACGAGGTCAGCAATGAGGTGATAATGACCTGAACCCAAAGGGATGGCATTCGGGGACTCGCTGTAGGGATCCTTTCCGTTTCTCGCTTTTGCAGCAAATCCAAAAACCATATCTGGAATTACCCCCCTTTCTCGATAAAGTTGATATCTCAGACCTGAAGTGATATCGCCTATTCCGGACTCGCTGACATTTTGCGACCCCACATCCGCTCGAACATCCAGTTTTTGTTGGGTAAATGGAACTGTTATAAAGAGTTGCAGATCATTGGACAGGCCGCATCGGACTGTAAGAGGAATGTTAACAGAGCTTCTAATAAGTTTTGATAGAAAGACATCTTCTGTTTCACTTTCGATTAAAATCAATCTTGTATCTGTTGAATAATAAGTGCCTATGTCAATTTGAAACTCATTCTGTTTTAGCAGCACCCCTTCTTCTCTAAGGAATTCACTCCGTTCTTCTGACTGCCCACTCTTATTTCCGGCTGCATCTGTAGCTTCAGCATGTCCCTTTCCATTATCCAAGCCAGCTATGTAAATAACTATAAACAGTAAACTTATAAAAAACCTGTCTGCCCGTATTCTCACTGCTCCGCTCTCCTCGTTTTACATATTGTTTCTAACTCAGGCATATTTTAAGAATATTGAATGCCTTTTTTAGTGCCTCTATGTCTTTATTTTCCAGAAGCCGTATTATTGATTGCATGCACTTCTGATGAGATCCACACTGAAGTCTTGAAAAACTGATCAGGTCAGCCATAGAGACCTGTAGAACACAGGCGAGCCGGTATATAATGATAATGCCTGCCTTTTTCTTGCCCCGCTCAATCTCTCCGATATATTTGTGACTGACATTCGCCTGCTCCCCCAACTCTTCTTGTGTCAGGCTCTTTAACCTCCTGAAATAACGAATCCTCTGCCCGAGTTGTCTCAGTACCCGGGATTCTTCTTGCTTCATATTCTCTGATTCCTGTGATATATACTCGTGATCCATAATGATATAAACCCTCAAGCTTTGGAATTTTGAATCATTCTGTATCAATGGATTCCAGCTATTGGTAATAAGTAGTGCTATTATCTGTTGTTAAAATAGACAGGGGAAAATGTGAAAATGTTGAAAGGATTTTTATACCCAGTCACCCATTAACACAAAGGGTGCCCAGAAGTAGGGGTGCTGATATTCCTCTTTTGATTTTAATGTCCGGATTGCGGTTTGAAGAGCCTGGGATTTAGAGGAATTCTTTTGGATGAGGTTTTTATAAAAATCTTCCATGAATAAGGCCGTTGATCTATCATTGACCCGCCACAGGGTTGCAATGACTGATGGGGCACCTGCGTAGAAAAAGCCCCTTGCAAAGCCAATTAGTTCATCTCCTGTAGAGGGTCTGCTTAAGCCGCTTTCACAGGCACTCATGGTCACAAGGGTTGTTCTGAGTCTGAGGTTGAAAATGTCTGGCAAGAGACATGCGCCGTCAGAGTCTTCAGTATCTGCTAATAATAGATGGGAAAATATCGGCTCATCATCACGGAAAAGACCATGACAGGCCAAATGGAGGATATCCGCGTCTTCGATAGATTCAAGTCTTCTCAGGGTTGCCTCTTTCCTGATATAGATCTTTCCATCCTCACCGAAACATTTTGAAACCTTGTGCGCTTCTTCTTCAGTAAAGGGCAGATCGCCTGTTGGATTTGCAAAGATGATGGCGCTCTTCCTATCATGATTATTTTTCATGCGACAGTATTTAAGGACTTCGGCACTTGGGGCATACGATATCTCATACCTGTCAATCAGATATTCTTTATCTTCCATATTATAAAGGGCATGAAAGGGGAGGTAATGCCAGAAGAGGTGAGGGATTATAATTAGCCTCTTTGCCCCCTTCAGTACATCTTCTACAGGGGCGAACAATAACTTATAAAAATGCGAAAGAGGGAGTTTTATCTCTTTTAGATACTGATGAGAATTCGTGTCTATTAAAAGATCTCCCCCCATCTTCTGGAGTAATTCTGATAACTTGTTCCACTCCTGATCTGCCTCTATCTCTAACTCAAAGGTTAATATATTACTCTCCTTAGAGAGGACAAAGATAAATAATCTATTAGTAGTTTGATAAAATTCAACCAGCCTTGTATCCGGATCCAGCGACTCTTTTACCTTCTCAATATCCAGCGGTTCAACCATTGAGAAAGAGGCAAACTCGGGGTCTCTTACCTTCACCTCTTCATAGACTGCTCTATACCTATTTTCAACATCTATAATATTTGAGAAAATAGCAGTTCTTTCTCCTTCATCTGGACTTATTTCTTCTCCTTCTGTAGCTGAATAAGCGATATCCTGGTATAAGTATCTTAGTCTTTTCTTAAGAGATACCAGATGATCCCTGAGCTGTTGAACCTCTTTCATTTTTTCATTCGATATGGAATGGGGGTTTATATCATCCACTGCTTTCGAGAGAAGTTCTACCAGGCTCCTTGACTTAGACCTCTCCACATACTGAAATGCCTCTCCTGCGTCCCCAAGTTCTAAACAGAGCCTTACCATCTGTGCATATGCGGAAGATATATTATCCGCATAGGAGATTTTAAATTCATCTATTCCAAGGTCTTTCCTGATTGTTTCATATAGCTCTATCGCCTCCCTGTAATATTCATAGGCACGCTCAGGGTCATAGTCATAGCAGTCATATATAGTACCTAATATATAGCAGGCATCGGCATCATCCGTTTTGCTGTCTGTTTCTCTTGCCCGTCTTAATGCCTGCTCTGCGTAATCCCTTGCCTTCTCTATGTCTTGCTGATCCAGAGATAATTGTGAAAGATCTGTCAAAGCGGTGGACTCGGCATATTTATTGCCCGTGGCTTTGAATATCTCAAGGGCCTTAAACAATACCTCTTCTGATGATTGATATTCTCTCTGGATAAGATATATAAAACCCAGATTCATCAGGATGATCCCTTCTGTCTGCCGGTCACCATTCTCTCTGCACTGTTTGAGCGCCTCCATAAAAAACTCTTTGGCCTTTATTTCATCCCCTAATTTTACGAAATTAATGGCGGCAGCATTTAGAGCCCACCCTATGCCAATTGTATCTTTCTCTTCACGGGCGACAGTAAGAGCCTCTTCAGCATATTCCAATGCCTTATCGAAGTTCCATATTCTATGATATAGGATAGAAAGATTGTAAAGCATCCTGTTTTTTTTAATCCATGGATCTATTGATTGGTCCATTATCTCAAGGCTTTTATGGAAGAACTCGAGCGCCTGGTAGTATTTGTCCATCTCTGCAAAGGCCAATCCTATGTTTCCATAAGAGGTACTCAATATCTGGCCGTCGCCAATCTCACTCCCTATATCTATGGCCTCGTAGCTATAATTAACGCCTTCGTCAAGATTCCCCATTTGTATCTCTATCCTCCCGAGGTTCCCAAGGATCAGTCCTATAGTTCTTTGGGAGGATTGGTCCATCAACCTGTCAAAATAGGCTATACCTATTGAAAAGTTTGATGTCCTGTATAACTGCAGGAGTTCGAGGAATTTTTCTTTCGACTCTTTTAGGTAGGAGGCATCCAGTAGTCTTTGGGCTTCCGATAACTCATCTTTTAGTTTGGCAATAAAAGGGTCACCCTCAAGGTGCAGTGCTTTTAGTACCTCATTAATATCCATACTACCCATGGCGCCGAGTGTATAGAAGGCCATTATGGAAAGTTCTGCATCGTCGGAGTCGGCTATTTTTTTTAAAGCATCGAGTGCCCGGGGATCTTTCAATCTGGCAAGCTCGGTTATGGTATTTCCTTTTTCTTCCCTGGTGCCGGTTTGGAGGGTTTTCAGGAGGTCTTCAAGATTGCTCATGTCTTTTGAATGTTGATGGTCACTTCTATTCCATTCTCCAAAACTATCTTGTATCCTCCCATAGGCAGGTTACTAAATACCACTTCACCACTGTTATCAGTAATAACCTCTTTATCAACATTTCCACCCCGGATACGAACAGTGATTGATTCAAGAGCACCAGTAATCTCATTGCCCAATAATTTCATTAGAGATAACTTCATAGTGTATGTGCCGGGCTTATTCCCTTTTTTAACAGTTACCTCTGCGGACATGTCATAATCTATAAAGTCCTTGCGTATATGGACAGTACCTGTCGTTGTTGATCGCCCGGTTCCCCTGGAGGCCTCTAAGGGAATTGGACTCTTCAACACTGTCCCTGTAGTTTGAATAACCTCAATTATATGCCTCGTGACATCTTCAAGGAGTGATATTATTAGATTTCTTCCCTCCGAGACAGGACTCTTTTGCTCTGGAGTTAGATTACCTGCCCGCATGCTTGCGGTTAACACCTGCGTATCGAATCCAAGTTCCACATCGTTGATATAACGCGATTGAATACTCATCATCTCCTTGAGACAAGCATCACAACTTTCAAGGTGCGCATCAACAGAACGCATCTCTAATTGTGGCAGTTCACCGATAACGTAACCGAGTATCAGCTTTTTGCTTAAACAACCTTCAGTTTGCTTTATAGAGTCATGTGAATGCGTTCTAAGATTAGTCAGCTTCTCTATTAACGCTTTTTCAGAAACAGCAATAGCCATAGCCCTTTCCGCACACATGTCACACTCGGCCAGATGAGAAAATATAATTTCCCTCTCCTGGTCACTCAGGTCACTATCAAACAGATTTTCAATTACATCATCACTGATGCATTCCACTACTCTTCCCCCTATAAGACGACTATTTCTTTACTGATGTTGACCCTTATCAGGTTTTTATCAAACCTTCCTTTAATAATACATTCATCAAGATCCCTCTGGACTGAAATACCCGGCTCCTGACAGTACTTTGATTTTCTCCCAGAATCTCTGCAATTATTTTATAAGGTGTCGTTATAACTACCCTTTCCATCTTAAGAGTCTTTTCTTGCATTTGTTCCTTTTTCGTTATCTTAATCTTTAATTCATTCAATTGCTTAATGATTTTATTATGTTCTTCTGTACCGGATGTGCCGGAACTGTTCTTTTCTAATCTTTTTTGCAACTTTTCCATCTGGAGTTTCAATTCAGATAATTCTGAAAACAGCTTCTGGAGTTTGTCACCATGATAATGTTGTTGACTCCTTCGACTTGTTAGCAGATCCTCTCTGTGGACATCGAATAACTCAGTAATCATTTGAGTGATATCCTTTATAGGCAGACATCTTTTCTTTGAAAGGAGGCGAATCTCTTCAGGTGGGAATCCGAAAGAGTCATAATATCGTAGAAGAAATGCCTGTCTTAAATCATCAGAAATGTGTTTGATTTGAGGTGGAATATCGTACGCTATTTCATAATCAGGGTCATCCAGGGAATACTGGTCAACATTTGGGATATCCTCAATAGATTCTTCGAGGAGTATATGCGAATTCCTTGTAATGTAATCTTTTGTTGCCCAATCTGTGGCCTGGCGGAGGTATCTTGAAAAGCTGCATTCACCCTTATAGTCCCTTAATGCTTTAAAATCGTTTTTAGTAAGTCTCTCATAAACATTATCGCAAATCTTTTCTATATCCGGAACCTTTAGAAGATCTGAATACTTCTGTTCAATATATTTTTGAACCTTCTCCCTATATTCTTTATAATATAGATCCCATGCATCATTGTTACCGTCAATCAGTAACTTTACAAAATAAAGGTCATCGGTATATCGTACCTTTTGTAACACTTCCCTATCCGCTGCACCCTCATTTTCAAAAGCCGATTCCGCCATCCTAATAGTACCTTTTATTGTGGTTTAAAGGTTTACAAGGTTATATCAGTTTTATGTAATAAATTCAAATTATTTTATGGATTCCTCCCTTATTACTTTATACAGAAGTATAACCACCTCGCAGGAGTTGGTCCAGTTTTATCCGATAAATGTCCGGGTCTGTTAACCTAAAGACATGACGTGCCTCATTGATCTTATCCTGGGTAGTCGCAATAACAATTATGAAGTACGATGGATTCGAATACACATGATCCATATGGTAAAAATAGTCCCTGCCAAGTTCGGATAGGTAATCCGCCATCATATCTTTAAAGAGATCAAAATATTCCCCAAGCCGGTTTCCATCAACCTCCAGAACCCCGATGGATAGCGCTTCTGCCCTAAGGAGCTGGGAAATAATATGGACCTGCCCTTCAAGATAGGCCAGGTATTCAGTACCGTTCCATTTCATATGGTTTCATAACCCAATAATAATATTCATGCCCCCGTTTGTTCCCTGCTTTTGCATCTCAGGCATTCGCTCCAGACTGGATCGTCGCAAGGGTTCATCCGTATTAACGTACCCGTCTCATGCCAGCAGCGATAGCAAAATGGCCCATCCTTCTTATCTCCATCCCTGACCCAGTAAGCACTTTTATCAAAAACCATACTCTCCCGGATCCTTGCCTTCTCCCTATTTTCTGCTAATGTATTCTGTAGCTCAGTTGATTTCAGTTCAAGTGCCACTCTGTTATTCTCCAACCTTAAACACTCCTTTTCAAAATGACTTCTTATGACAGATTTAACATTCAGGTATAAATCCCTTTCACCTTCTGCCATTAGAATCTTCTTGATTTTCTCGAGTGCCTGATCCACTGATATTTCCATAATTTTATCTCGATTAAATTCTTTTAGTTCCTGCCGGGATTAGTTATTTTCTCAAGACTGGCCAAGCGCAAGTACTTTCTCATCTTGAGATCATCCACTTTTTCCCTTGCTTTGTAACTTCCATTTGGATAGATGACAAAATATTTATCTGCGTTGAAGAATGCTCCTCCTGGATATGCTGATATCTGATCTAAATTCAACCACTCTCCGTCCGGATCAGAATGGTAGTTAATTCTTCTGATCGCACCCAAATCAGATTGTGTGTGGAGAACGCCTGCATAATGCGAATTTATCTCATCTAAACTTTCTTGATTAGCTTTAATTCTCGCTTCAGCATAAACATGATTTCCTTCTTTCCCGAATGCCAGGACAAGTCTACAATCTCCGCCAATGGCCTCTATCAATGAACACATCAACACAGCGTAATCATCACAATCCCCTATAAGGCCGTTTTGAATAGTCCTGCTTGCCGGAGATATGTATTCCCCTTTAGGGTCATTGACATATTTCCATTTTTTATAAACATCGTCATATATAGACGACATCTGCTTCAGATTATATTCCCCTGGATATTTTGCTGCTAATCTGGCGGCATAATCCCTGACAACAGGATTTGAATAATCCATCGCTCTAATAACCTTATTCGTTACGTTCTTTATATAGCTTCGTTCAAATCCCTCCAAGAAGGCTACTTCTTCCTCTTTTGCCGATTCCTTATTCATATAGTTCATATAGTTTGTAACAACAACAAATGCCAGTAAAGCAACAATGGCCACCCGTAGAAATCCTGATGCAATTTTTTGAGTCTTTGTTAAACTTGTTATCCGCTCTATCCTTATTCCTTCCTCATGGTAATGATCTGAATAAATAATCCGGCCATTTCTTCGGATGTTTATCTTCTCCTGCAGTTCATGCCACTTTAAGCCAACCTTGCTCTCAAATTGAACATTTTCCCCATTTTCTCTGACGGAAAATATGTGGGATGATCCAGAAAAGAATTTCTTTGATGATATTAACTGTCCATCATAAAATATCTTCTTGGTTCCAAAGGCAATAATTTCTATCTCATGATCACCATAACTTATCTTCATGTATCTTTATCTGTCTCCATTACACAGTATACAGCTTTTTCAGACATTTTTTAAGATCTCTGGATATTGGAGATATAGACGCAAGATATTTATTTTATGTTGGCTTATATATATATTCCAACAGCTTGTGTAAAGGTCTTCATCATCGGACGAGAAACATCTGCTCCCAACTCTGTTTCCCCCGCCCTTTCTCCGGCCAGACCCACTTGACCGGATAGCGCGGCTTTCCTCCTTGCGGGGTACTGCCGGGGGATATCGGGCCCGTGCCCTGGGTTCTTCATTATCTACTTAAAAATCTATCCCGAAAAAGAAACTAAACGGCATCACAAGGGTATTTTTATCTACAGCAACTATCTCTGTTCCAGGATATAGGAGTACGGACATTAGGTGCCTCCCCTTTAAGTCCCTGGCGCAGTCCTTAAGTCCTGAAAGGTCTATATCCTCCAGTTTATGAGACCACTTTACTTCAACTGCAACGATCTTTTCCCCGTGCTCCAGAATAAAGTCAACCTCCCTGCCGGTATAGGTTCTCCAGTAGTATAGCTGATACCTTGCATCAGCGAGGGATATGAGCTTCCTCAGCTCCGCCGCCGCCCATGTCTCCACCATATTACCGACTCTTCCCTGTCTTTCCAGTGTCTTCCAGTCCTCGGCAGCAGAAAGATGGCATGCCATTCCGCTGTCACCGAGATAGATTTTCGGCATTTTTATCAGCCTCTTGCCAATATTCGCATAATAGGGTCTGACAAAGTAGATCTGGTATGTGACTTCAAGGAGAGCCATATATCTCCTGAGGGTAGTAAATGGAAGCCCCAACTCCCTTGATACCTCTGAAAAATTGATAATCTGCCCTGTCCTGAATGAAAGGAGGTTCAAAAGCCTGTTGAAATCCGGCAGATGTTCTATGGCCGCTAATTCCCTTATGTCTCTTTCAATATATGTCTGTCGGTACGAATCAAACCAGCGTCTCCGTGCCTTAACAGAAGTAATCATGGAAGGCTCTGGATAGCCTCCTGCAATTATCTGTTCCTTGATCTCTTCCTTCCTGTCCGGGAAAGAGCGTCTCTTCCATTTCTTAAGCAGCGCCGCCGCATCTATCTCCCTGAAGAGGTCTCCCAGGATTGCAGAAGGCCCCTTATTGCATATCTCCGACCACATAAATGGGTGCAACTCATGAAGGGCCACCCTGCCTGCGAGGGTTTCGGATACCTTTGCGAGGGTCATCAGGTTGGCAGAGCCGGTGAGGAGATACTGTCCTGGTTTACGATTCTTGTCCACCAGGACCTTTATTGCACGCATAAGATCGGGCGCCCTTTGGACTTCGTCTATTATCACAGGAACAGGCGTTCCGCTTACGAAACCATCCGGGTCATTTAATGCCGCATCCAGGACTACACGGTTATCGAGTGTAAGGTAGGCGGCATCCCACCTTTCCCCTGACAGCTCCTGGGCTAATGTGGATTTACCGACTTGCCTTGCCCCTGTAAGAAGGACAACAGGAAAATGTCGCAGGGAATCAATTATGTCTGAAGACAGGTGTCTTTTAATCACGCTGACAATTTAACCATTTAGCGGTGAAATTGTCAACAGATTTGCGGCTTCCCGTAGTATAGAAGACTATGTCTTGACCATTTGAATCACCTGCCCATTTTCAGAAACTTTTTATAAACCCTCTGCCGCTGTTTGAATTGCCTTTCCAGAAAAGGAATCTGGCTGTCCCGGTAATCAACAATAACCTTATGGTTGTTGTGTCCTCTCAACCTTCCAATATACTGGATCAGCTTCCCTTCGAATGAAAAGGGGAAGACCAGGATGAGGCAGTTTATGGCATGAATATCCAGGCCCTCTCCAAAAAACTGGCCGGTAGAAAGGATGACCTGAAAATGGCCATTTTCAATCTGCTTGAGTTTTATCTGTCGCCTTGTTTCTGAATCTTCCCCTGAGACCACAATGGTTTCACAGAGGCCCTTCAGGTAGAGATTGAGTACATCCACCAGTACCACAACCAAAGTCCAATACCGAGCACCTTTCATCCGGACTGATATCTAACATCGATAATATTTTCTTGAAAAGTTGCTCCTTCATTGGTTTAAAAACCGCAAGGCTGAAATGGTCTCTCCCTTTTTTTATTCCATCATCAGTAAATTTTATGATTCATGATTCCGTTTGTTCCCTGCTTTTGCATCTCAGGCATTCACACCAGCCCGCATCGTCGCAGGGGTTCATCCGTATCAGTGTACTCGTCTCATGCCAGCAGCGATAACAGAATGGTCCATCTCTTTTATCCCCTTCCCTGGTCCAGTAGGCATTGTTATCGAAAATCATACTCTCATGGATCTTTACCCTCTTCTGCAACTCCAGGGTTTTCTTCTCGAGATCCACTCTTTCCCTTTCAAAATACCTTCTTGTGACGGCAACGACATCCAGGTATAATTCCATTTCGCCCTCTGCCAGTAGAATCTCTTTGATTTTCTCAAGTCCATCATCCAATGGTGTGTTCATTAAATTTTCCTCTTCATTAATCCCATTAAAGGATCCTACGTTCTCCTAACTTTTCTATGCATTATCCGCTTATCAAACGAAGTAAAAAAGTCATACAAGCGAGGCCGGCTGTAGGGCCACTCCTTCCGGGCAGCATTACAATCTAGGACCATTGTTATATTAACAGGATGGGTGGGAAACATCGGGTCATAATATTGCTCACCCACCTGTATGAATCCCAACTTCTCATAATAGTCTTTAAGTTCTATGCGTGTGCTCAAAATGATATAGGTTATACCATATTGAACAGCACACTGATAACCTGCCTTCATGAGAAGCGGTCCCAAATGCCTTCCATAGTGTCGTTGAGAAACAACAAACCGGCAGAATTCAGCAAGGCTGCGTCCTTTTCTTAATCCATTTAGAGAATGAGATCTCTCAAGCATAAATCCTTTGGGACTATCAGGAGTCACCCGGATGCACCCCTCAACCTCTCCTTGATTGATCGCAACATAGTTGTGTGAATAGTCATCAAATTTGTCACGCACCACCCCGTCAGGATAGTCCTCGCTTTTGAACCATTGCAGTTCCTGCACATACATCTCGTACCGGAAACGGAACAATCTCTCAGCCAGTTCTGAATTATCTACATAGACTATCTTCACAGCTATTTCCACCACCCCATCCCAAGGACTCCATCCACATAGGTCTCCCATATCCAAAGAGGCCAGACCCCATTTGACATTAAAAGCCTTTTCATTTCTTCGGAGGAGGTAGGACGGTATGCCCCAGTTCTTTGTCTACGTGAAATGAGTATATTCCACATCCCCACAGTGGCCAGGGAAGAGAGTGTATATAGCCGTTGCATCCCTTTTGTCATATTCCATTGCTGTTTAATTGCGGTCTGCAACGAAAGGGGCTTTTTGGTATTTACCATGATGATCAGGGAAGGTCTTCGCGCAACTCTGCGAAGCTCTTCAATAAACTTTTCATGGTCCGGAATCGTATAGAGGACATTGATGCAGATAACGGCATCAAAGCTATCATCCATAAAGGGAAGTGTTTTCTTGAGATCATTAAATAAAAATTGAGGCCCCCCGGCTCCTCCTCGCTTCTTCTGTTCTGCACGTTTCAGCATGGATGGGGAAAAATCAATTCCTACAACCCTGTGGCCGCTACGGGATAATTCCATAGAGTAATTACCAGTGCCGCAGCCGACATCAAGGATCCTGAGTGACCGACCTTTGGCATAGCTTTCAATATGACCGCAGACCTCCTGCAAGAGGTCTTGATAGGGACGGTAGTGGCGGAGCAGGTTGTCGTAGCTTTTTGCATATTGATCCCAGAAGAAATGCTCCCATGTTTTCATTTTTATAATAGTTTCTGGCATTCTATTCTCTTTCATTCGTATATGAATAGACGAGGCAGTTCTATATTATGTTGAGATTGATTTCGGGGATGTAATTTAAGAAAAAGGCCTAATGTATTGAGTCATGCCTGACTACAGGCCTCTGGAATCAGTGTTGTCATAAGTGTATTCATTACTTCATCCAATTCAGTATCAATTATCTCAGGATTCATTGCAAAATCCGTGAATAACTTACGTATATAGTGAGGTAATTCCGGATATAATCTTTCTATCAATGTGCAGAATTCCTCTCTTGTCGTTGTTTCCTTATGCTCAAGATCAACATAAAATGTTACAGTCATGTTTTTTCTTTCCGTCTTTTCTGCATCGTTTATACTTTGTAAAAAAAATGCTTTAGCTTTATCACCTTTATTTATATTTAGGCCGTATTTCATAAATCCACATAAAATACAATGCTCCCATCCTTTAAGGCTTTTCACGAAATCAATAACAACCCTGAGAGTCTTATCTTCCTCTGTTATTCTCTTCCATTCACAAAATAATCTATCGTCACCATGTATACTATAATACATCACAAGTCTCATATAAAAGTCCCCCTTTTTAACTAAACACCGATTTTCGCAACGCTTAAGCGTATAAGGTTTTATAAGTAATGACAGTTATTCATGGAAGGGAAAACCCTTTAATTATAAGCAGTTGCAAAA
>Ga0209343_10000690_pt1 | contig 46594 bp, 49 predicted proteins | sample RifCSPlowO2_02_FD_184026 | JGI IMG/M metagenome (GOLD analysis project Ga0209343, IMG submission 184026) | Groundwater microbial communities from Rifle, Colorado - Rifle CSP2_plank lowO2_0.2 (SPAdes) (version 2) | ecosystem: Environmental > Aquatic > Deep subsurface > Groundwater | place...
ATTAAATGGAATTAAACAATGTGGTTATTCAGTTGACGCAAGTAACCCCAACATATAGTATGTTGGGGTATGGAAGACTATCCTCGGACACTTTTTGAGTTTGAAGCACGATTTAGCACTGAAGCGTCGTGCAGGGAATATCTTTTTAGATTACGCTGGCCAGACGGGTTTGTTTGCCCTCGATGTCAGAGTAGAAAAGCATGGGTAACGCAACGTGATTTATTGGTCTGTGCATCCTGCGGAGACCATGTTTCTGTAACGGCAGGAACAATCTTTCAAGATACTCGCAAGCCACTAACAATGTGGTTTAGAGCAATGTGGTGGGTAACAATCCAGAAAACCGGAGTTAGTGCGATAGGCTTGCAAGGTATTCTTGGGTTACGCAGCTATTATACTGCGTGGACATGGCTTCAAAAACTTAGAAGAGCGATGGTTAGACCAGGCAGAGAGTGTCTTTCTGGTATGGTCGAAGTGGATGAAACCTATATTGGAGGAGAAAAGCTGGGCAAACGAGGTCGAGGAGCCTTAGGTAAGAGCTTAGTAATAATAGCGGCAGAGGTAAAGGGAAATCGCATTGGTCGGATTAGGCTACAATGCATAAGAAACGCCTCTGCTAAAAGCGTGGAAGAAGCTGTCCAGCAAATTGTAGAACAAGGGAGTATTGTTCAAACGGACGATTGGAAAGGCTATCATGGGCTGGATCATCTTGGTTATGCACATGAAGTTATGCGAAGAAATACAGAAATTGGTGAGAACTTATTGCCACATTGCCACAGGGTGGCTGCCTTGCTTAAACGATGGATAATGGGGACTCATCAAGGTTCGATCAGCCATGAACATTTGGAGCACTATCTTGATGAGTTCGTATTCAGGTTTAATAGAAGAAACTGCAGACACAGAGGGAAACTTTTCTATCGTCTTGCACAACAGGCCGTCACGATTGGGTCAACATCTTACAAAGATATGGTCAAATGCGGTAGAAGAGGGCGAAAATTGAAGCACCACAACATATTGTATGGACTTGAGTCAACTGAATAACCACATTTTTTTATTTCAAGCTACAAACCTTAACAAATATGGAGGAAGGATGTATGTCAAAGGAAAAATTACCGAAACAGTATCTTCAGATTAAAAAGAGGTATGCAAAATATTTCAAGGCAGTTGAGGAGCTTGGCAAGGTTGTTAAACAGGAAGGACCCCTCGATGAGAGGACTGCTCATCTGATTCAGCTAGCAGGGGCGGCAACGGTGCATTCAGAGGGCGCTGTCCACAGTCATGTAAGAAGGGCTATGGAAGCAGGGGTAACACCTGAAGAGATATATCACGCAATTATTCTTCTTACCAGTACTATTGGGTTTCCAACCGTTGTTGCGGCACTAAGCTGGGCAGAAGATGTCATAAAAAATAAAGGGAAAAAGGTTCGAACCTGATCAATGCTTAAATACGAAATAAACAGGACTTAACAAGGTATCTGGAGTTATCACGTTTAAACTTGTGTTAAATTGCGGGATTTGGTAAAAATGCTTTTTAAAATTTAATTACTTATTTAATATTTGCGCCTTTTTATATGCGTAGTCTTCGTCAGAAATAATACCTTCTTCCTTCATTTCTTCCAATTCAAGTAATTTCTCGTTTTCTATATTTCTTTCTTGAGGTACATCTTTAGACGTAATACCTTCACCTTTTGTCTTTGCAATTTCCTCTAATTTAAATTTGTAATCTTCTTCTGCTATGAAGCCTTGATGATATAGTTCTTTAAGCTCTTTAGCTTTCTCGTCATTTGCAATATCTTTCGGTAGTGAATCATCCGACGGCAAAACTACATTTCTATCACCTCTAAGTTCACCCACCTTATAGTCATAGTCTTCCTCTGTAATATAACCCTCGTTATATAACTCCTTAAGTTCTTTTATCTTCTCGCTATTTGATATATTTTCCTCTGATAACGAAATTGGTTTCTCATCAGTTGATTCTGAAAGCGCCCTTTTTTTAATCTCATAATCTTCGTCTGTAATTAAACCTTCATTCCGCATTTCTTCAAGCATCTTTGACTTCTCTTCTGACGAAGGCTCTTCTGTGGTAAGACCCTCACTAAAGTTAGTCGGTTCGGATGATTTTAAGGTGTCGTCCTTTTCCTCCTTTTTGATAATTGCCTCTTTTTTGCTTTCATAATCTTCTTCTGTAATTAAACCATCCTGTCTCATTTCTTCAAGCATTTTAAGCTTATCTTCATCAACTGTAGGTTCTTCACCCAAAATTGCTTCTTTATTTGCTACCAAAGACGTTTCTTCCGATAAATCTGAAGTGCTTTCCTGGATATTCTCACTAGTACTGTCAGACGCTTCAGTTTCACTGCTGTATTTTTCATACCCTGCTACATCCTCGGACGTGGACTCAATTTCCGTCTCTTCCATTTCTGTTGGAATTTCATTATTATATTTAACCTTTGTTTCAGGTAATATTCCTATATCCTGTCCCTTTACAAGCGCATCTTTCTTTTCTTCGTACTCATCCTCAGAAATTGCCCCTTCTTCTTTTAACTGTGTTAATTTTGTAAGTTTATCATGTAATTCTTCAATATTTACCGGTTGTTCTTCAGATACAAAATCAGTTTTGGTTTTTTTTGGTTTTGAAGAATCTTTTGTTCTTAATTTATCATTTGTAATATCAGTATTTGTATCGTCCGTTTCTTCAATTATTTTCTCAGCGGCCTTATTTGCAGACGAAGCATTGCCTTCTTTAGAGCCTTCTGACCCTTTACCAGCCAATCTTCTTTCTTCCTTCACCCCCCTATCCATCTTCTTTTTTTCTTTTATCATTTTTTCATCCCTTCCGTCATATTGTGGGGTGATGACAGACACTGCTACAAAAACTTCATTACCTGTGTTCAATAACTTGTGCACTGTTTTACTAGGGACCTGTAATATAGAGCCAGGTTTAACGATATAGCGTGTACCGTCAAGCGTTGCTATGCCACTCCCCTTTTTAACATAAATAACTTCGTCGTGCCTTTTATGATAATGCAGGTACATTTCACAGTTTTCTCTCACCTGGATAAGATGCATGCTTGATGTTTTATTTTCACCAACGTCTGTGATTTTTATATCTTCATCTTCTCCGAGCGGATTCTTGTTTGCTACTTCTTCTATATTCTGTACGTTGGATGAATAAACATCTGGAAACTTGGTTGGATGTTTTAAGGACTCTACGAAGTTAACAGGATAATACTTTATTGTAGTGCATCCAATAAGAAATAATAATATGAGAGAAGATGCTAGTCGGAAAATGATTTTAGTATGGTTCATTATTATGTTCACTTTTGCTAATTTTTAGATACTTTCTAATTAAAACAAAAGATATTAGGCATTGCAAGTAAGTATTTGAAATCGCTCAATACCTCCCTAAAGCGAGTATTTAAATATATCGTAATTGACATTTAATATAATTGCTTTTATCATAAAAACATGAAAATAAACAAAGAAAGAAGAAGGTTTTTAAAAAAGACGCTCTCTTCAGGAGTTGGCGTCCTCGCATATTCAACCCTTTGGAATTATATAAATCAGCCAGAATTTCGCAGCGTTTTTGGAAGTGACATCTCACCTGTAAATAAATCTAGTGTAATTATTGCGCGCGATGACAATTTCTTTACAGATAACGGCAGTAGAAGAGATGTTACAATTTCAAACGCATTACACAAAGCAATAATGCAATTAACTCAAACTGTATCCAGAGAAAAGGCATGGCAATCACTATTTAAACCCAGCGATATAGTAGGTATAAAGCTGAACTGCTTATCTGGTAAAATAATGTCTCCTAGCGTTGCAGTTGTTGATGCAATTATTCAGGGACTTAAACTTGCTGGCGTCAAAGATAAAAGTATCATCATCTTTGAACGGTCTAACCGCGAACTTGAAGTTGCCGGATTTAGGGTCAGACGTTTGGTTGACGGTGTACAATGTTACGGCACAGATGAACTCGCTCATGGAGGCTATGAAACAGAACCTCATATTGCTGGAAGTGTAGGGACGTGCTTCAGCATGATTGTATCACGCATGTGCACGGCTATTATCAACGTACCTGTACTCAAGGATCATGACCTTGCTGGCATAAGCGTTGCAATGAAAAACTTTTTCGGAGTTATTCATAATCCAAATAAATATCATGGTGGCAACTGCAACCCTTTTATTGCAGAATTAAATACGCATCCATTTATAGCTGATAAGTTAAGACTTACTGTGTGTGATGCCTTACTTGCCCAGTTCAACGGTGGTCCTGGTTTCAAACCACAATGGACATGGAACTTTAATGGAATTATCGTTAGCAAAGACCCGGTAGCTATGGATCGTATATGCTGCAACATTATTGAAGAAAAAAGGAAGGAAATGAGGCTTCCTGCATTAAAGCAGGCTAATAGAGAACCAAAATATATTTCAACTGCGGCTTCGTTGGGATTGGGTATAGACGATATTTCTAAAATTAATTTAATCTATATTTAAAACAATTTTTAAACATGGCAAGCAACACAAATATTAAGATATTTATGAAGTCGCAACCTTTACGATTACGCATTTCACGCCTGTTAAGAACCGTCATTTTGCGTTTATGTTAACTTGTTTTTGACATTTACTATAAAACAAAATCTAATTGAATCGTTATGTACAGTCTGTTAATATTATGTAAAAGTCGTGTCTTTGTACACGGCTTTTTTTATGTTAAACAACGTAATATGTTTCCTAAATACCAAATAACATATTCATTACGCACAGAATGACACATTTTTATGCTAAACGCAGTGAGGCATGCAAAAGAAATAATAATTTAAAATATAAGCAATTTTATTTATAACAACTTTAATGATGGAAAAATTAAAATGTCCTTTTCGTTTACAGAAGAGCAGATTAAACGCTATTCTCGTCACATAATATTGCCTGAGGTTGGCGGGAAGGGACAGCAAAAACTTTTAAATGCAAAGGTGTTCTTAGTTGGCGCTGGAGGACTTGGCTCACCTGCGGCATTTTATCTTGCAGCAGCAGGCATTGGAAAGATTGGAATTGCTGATAGTGATTGCGTTGACTACTCAAACCTGCAAAGGCAAATTTTGCATTCAACGAAAGACATTGGCCGTTCCAAGGCGATTTCTGCAAAAGAAACTCTGGAGGCTTTAAATCCGGATATTAAGGTTATTCCATATACCGAACGACTCAATTCAGGAAATATCCTCGATATTATCAAGGATTACGATGTCATTCTGGATGGTGCAGATAACTTCCCCACAAGATATCTTGTTAACGATGCCTGTGTTTTTCTGAAAAAACCACTTTCGCATGGTTCGATCTTCAGATTTGAGGGACAGGTTACAACCATTATTCCTTTTGAAGGTCCCTGTTACCGTTGCCTATACGAAAATCCACCACCGCCAGGGCTTGTACCTTCGTGTCAGGAAGCGGGTGTCTTGGGTGTATTGCCGGGTGTAATAGGCTCAATTCAAGCGACAGAAGTTGTAAAACTGATTCTTGGTAAGGGTGAATTATTAAAAGGTAAATTACTTATATATGATTCGTTAAACATGGATTTCCGAAAGTTAAAGATACGCAAGAATCCAAATTGCCCTATATGCAGCGATAAGGCAACTATCAAGGAACTCATTGATTATGAGGAATTCTGCCAGGTAAGTGGTTAAATAAAAAATAGATATTTTTAACAATATGACCAACAACCAAAAGTATGTTATAAAAATAAACTTACATTTATATTTGCCTTTTGCGTTATTTTTAATTCTTTGTATGTTTGTCTCGGATAAACTTTGTGCAACCGCGAATTCCACCAATAACCAAACAGATGTCAAAGACATTTCAGTAAATCAAGCCAGAGAACTAATAGGAAAGCATCAAGACGTATTTTTATTAGATGTACGTACCAAAGAAGAATACAAAGAAGTTCATATCAAAGACGCCCATCTCATCCCAGTACGTGAGTTAGAACAGAATATAGATAAAATCCCAAAAGATAGGAAGGTAATTGTTTATTGTGGCAGTGGTATGCGCAGTTCAAAGGCATGTAAAATATTAAAAGAAAAGGGATATAAAGAACTTTATAATGTAGAAGGCGGAATCAAAAAATGGCAGGCAGAAGGTTACCCTGTGGAAAAACATTAATTTAATAACTCCTAAACAAATGAAACGTCAGGTATATTATTTTGGTAAGGCTGGAAAGGAAAACTCAGACAAGTGTGTAGAAATAACTGCGTCACTTGTTGATGAAGGCTATAAGCACGTAGTAGTTGCAACTACTGTTGGGGATACTGGCGTTGCAATTGCCAGAAGATTGCATGATAAAGATGTAAATCTCGTAATAGTTACTCATTCCGCAGGTTATAAAGAACCTAATCACTTTGAATTGTTGCCTGAAAAGAAGGAGGAAATAATAAAGCTAGGTGGTAGGATTTACACAGGTACAATACTTACACACTCAATTGAGACTGCATTTGCACAGAAATTCAGCGGGCTATATCCAACTATGATAGTTGCACAATCGTTAAGACGTTTAGGTGAAGGAGTAAAGGTTTGTTGTGAAATTGTCATGGAGGCTTGTGATGGCGGGCTTTTACCAGAAGTATCTGAGGTCGTTGCCGTAGCAGGAACGGGCAGGGGCGCTGATACTGTTTGCATTATAAAATCAGCATCGTCAAAAAGATTTTTAGACCTTAAAGTGCTTGAAATACTTGCTAAACCACGTGAATAAGCTTATATAACACGTTATTGGTATAGATTTATTTATTTTGGGTAAAGTACCATTCCAGCCACCAATTTTATGATATTTACCGTATTTTACAAAGCGATTTCAGCAATTTATTTATTTGTTCATCAGCAGATAAATTTCGATGATTAAATCGCCATACATATTCAGCGAGATAAAGAGGAAGTCTTTCTCTGCGAATACCTCCTTTAGCTGCAAGGTTTCTTTTAAGATATCCCCAGAAGCCTTCCATGCCGTTTATATGGCTTCCTCTCTTATCGGAGAACTCACCTTTGCCATGTTCTACCAGACGGTGAACATAGCCTCCAGACGCTACTCCTGTATATCCCTTCCAGGTATCAGAGTAAACCACAGAACCTCGTTTTACTCTATTCCGGATCAAAGGCAAAAGAGTATCGGCTTCCACATTGGGTACAAGTTCAGCCCATACATATCCATTACGACAAAGTACACCGAATACGGGTTGCTTCCTCGTTCCACGCCCTCTTTTTGTCTCTTGAGCCTTCGCTGCTTTCCTTTTATTCTTCCATTGACCACCAATATAGGTCTCATCTACCTCAACCGCACCTTCAAATACCTCTGGTATATCTCTAATCATAACTTTTCTTGTCGTATTCAATGCCCTGAGGATTCTGCGCTTGTCAGTCCCGGTCTCACTAGCGATTTTATTGCTACTAAGCCCCAATATGAAGTATCTCAATATCTTTTGCCATTGGGTCTTTGTAAGTCTAAGAGGCAATCTATAGGGTGTCCATTCGTGCTTGCATTTAGTAAACTTATATTTCCCTCTTCTTATAACCCAATATTTATTATAATTACACCCTGGACATCTCTTGTTTTTCATACCACCATCTTATACTTTTGGTGGCTGGAATGGTACTTTACCCTTATTTTAAATAAATTTTCCGGTTTTCTGTAAAAAATAAAAAAGGATAGACAATAATATCTATCCTTTTTATTAGAATATATGATTCAAACTAAGTTTGTTTACCTTTTTTCTTTATTCTTTTTCCTTCTTTGGTTTCTTTGTCACCTTTATGGTTGTTTCAAAGCTGCTAAACCAGTGACCGTTATTAATACCCCGTCTTTGGTTTCTTTGTTACCTTTAGGGTTGTTTCTCCCTCAAGTATTATATAATCTTTCATCTTGTTATATTTCTTGTCGCCAACACCATCAACCTTTTTGATATCTTCAACTGCAGCAAAATTCCCATTTTCTGTTCTGTACTTAATAATCTCTGCTGCAAGCTTTGAACCAACTCCGGGTAACTGCTCAAGCTGTTCTGCTGTTGCTGTATTAATGTTAATCTTACCTTCGATTTCGATTTCCTTATCAGAAAAACATACATTCGTTTGGCAAACAAATGCCACTGCAAACAATACCACAACCACCACTATAAATCTGCGCATACTATTCATCTTACACCTCCTTAAAAAATTAAAAAACGATATTAATTCTAACGGACGTTTCTAAACATTGATTTCTGAATAAAAGCAGAAAAATACTATGGGATTTTATTTAAGGTTTGTTTTTTATCCCTCAATGTTTCAATCACCTCATCTACCAGACCGTACGCCTTTGCCTCTTGTGAGGACATATAGAAGTCTCGCTCTACATCCTCTTCTATGCGCTTAAGTAGTTGTCCCGTATGTTTTACAAGTATATCGTTTAAACATTTCTTCATTCTCAATATTTCCTCTGCCTGAATACTGATATCAGTTGCTGTTCCCATCATCCCACCCCATGGCTGATGAAGCATAATACGTGTGTGAGGCAGACCATGCCTCTTCCCTTTTGTTCCACCCGCAAGAAGGATAGCGGCCATACTGTACGCCTGACCCAAACAAAAAGTGGCGACATCACATTGAACAAATTGCATCGTATCGTAAATTGCAAGACCTGCTGTAATCGAACCGCCAGGCGAATTTATATAAACGTTAATGTCCTGATTCTTGTTTTCATTCTGAAGGAACAAGATTTGAGCTATGACAAGATTTGATAAAGTATCTTCTATTATTGAACCTATAAAAATAATACGGTCTTTGAGTAACCTTGAAAATATATCATAATGTCTCTCACCATACCCTGTTTTTTCGACAACATAAGGCATAAAAAGAGCGTTATTAAAAGCCTTTGTTTTTTGTTCTAAAAGCGAAAAATCACCGTTTTCTAAATATTTTAAGTATTCTTTGTACACAAGTCTCCTTATATTTTCTATTGTTAAAAAACTAAAATTTACTAAGCCAATTGTTCCATTTTTGCTTCTTTAAACAATAAATTTAAAACCTTACTTTCTCTCATATCACTACGAAGGGAGGATAGACTACCCTGCCTCTCTAACTGTTTTCGTATTCTCTCTGAATCGGTATTATACGTCCTTGAGATGTCATTAATCCGTTGTTCAACTTCATTTTCTGTGACAAAAATCTTTTCTTCTTCAGCAATACGATTCAATATAAGCGATGCTTTTAATTCTCTCATTACTGAATCTGCAGAAGCATTCAGAATTTTTTCAGTCTGTTTTTGAACATCTTCAAGAGGTACTCCCCTTTTTAGTAAGTTCAATTGTTGTTTATAAGCCCTATCTTCTGTGTGATAATTTACAAACTCTTGGGGCAAGTCAAATTTTATTTTATCTATTAATATATCAATTATCTGATTTCTGAGGTCATCTTCTGCCCAATTCTTTTTATCAATTTCCATTCGCTTACGTATATTAGCTTTTAAATCCTCAAGCGAACCAAAACCCACTGTCTTAGCAAAGTCATCATCAACGTCTGGCTTTGTTAAACGCTTTATCTCTTTTACAAGCAATTTTAATTTTGCATCTTTACCTCGATACTCCTGATTTTCAAAACTATCAAGTATCTTAGCGTCAACTTTACAATCCTTACCAGATTTCACACCTTCTAGTTTCTTCACAAAATCTGGTACTGATGTATTAACAATTTCCACACCATCTTCAACAAGAATTTCAACATCCTCATCCTCAAATATTGTATTTTTCCCGACTTCTATTTTACAGTCACAAATAATATAATCCCCCTTTTTAATGCTACCATCTTTCACAACAGTTAATTGCGCTTTCTTAAGACTAATATTAAGGAGTGCTGATTCTATATCTGAGTCCGTTACGTTAGTTAGTTTTTTCTTTAAACTTAAACCTTTATACTGTTTAACATCAAAAGCGGGCCATACTTCTAAAGTAACGTCGAAGTTTAATGGTTGACCAACTTCTAGTTTTATTTCACTAAAACTTGGGTTTCCCACTGGTTTTAATTTATGTTCTTCAAGCGCTTTCTGATAACAATCACTAACAACGGATTGTTTAACTTCGTCTTTTATCATAGTTCCAAATCTTTTCTCTACCAGTTTTCTTGGTGCTTTACCTTTTCTGAAACCAGGTAGTGCCGCATTGGTGCACATCTCTGATGTCTTTTTATCAAATTCGCTTTCTATAGTTTCTTTAGGAACTTGAAATTTTAGAATTTTTTTGCAAGGGCCTATATCTTCAATTGCTAAATTCATGACAACTATCCTGAAAATCCTTTCTTAAATAAAAAAATGGAGCGGGTGATGGGGTTCGGACCCACGACATTCACGTTGGCAACGTGACGCTCTACCGCTGAGCTACACCCGCTTATTAAATATTATTTTTTCCTAAATGATGCGAGGGGGGGGAATTGAACCCCCACGCCGTATAGGCACAAGATCCTAAATCTTGCGCGTCTGCCAGTTCCGCCACCCTCGCATAAGCAACCAATATCACTTAGTTTTTGGTGCGCCCTGAAGGATTCGAACCTTCGACCCACTGATTAAGAGTCAGTTGCTCTACCAACTGAGCTAAGGGCGCAGCTTTCTAATATGTTGAGCTTGTAAAACCTGGATGGCGCGCCCGGCAGGACTCGAACCTGCAACCGTTGGATTCGAAGTCCACCACTCTATCCAATTGAGCTACGAGCGCAAAATTTATAGATCTATAATAACTTCAAAAATTAACATTAATAATGCAACCTATTGCAAATTATAAATAATTCCCTTTAAAAGTCAACTGCAATCGCCATATTAATGCACATATAAATCGCCATAAAAACAAATAAATCCCACTACAAGTACAATTGGAGCGGGACTTTATTTTTATGGGGTGAGCGACGGGATTCGAACCCGCGACCCTTAGAGCCACAGTCTAATGCTCTAACCAACTGAGCTACGCTCACCATAAATATATGTTAACTTTAAAAATAATATGGCGCGCCAGGAAGGATTTGAACCCTCGACCACCGGATTAGAAATCCGATACTCTATCCAACTGAGCTACTGGCGCTCTTTTAAAAAATTATATCAATAATAGGTTGAATATCAATATAATTTTGAATGAGCTGTTTTAATAGCTTATTTTCATTTTAATACGTGTTTTTGTTAATTATTCTTCATATTTCGCCAATTTTCAGCTTTAATTCTTATAAATAATTCCTATACTAAAAAGTCAATCTTATAAAACTTCTGAAAATCTTATAATGTTATTTAATCAAATGAAAATTAAAATCGAACTAAGTACAATGTGTTTTTATCACGGAGACCCCGTTATAAAAATTAAACAATGCAGGGAATACACAGAATCACACGGCATAGAATTCGGCATTCAACTTCATAACTCAACTAATAAAGAATTGTTTGACAAGATTAAGGATATAAACGTAAATTTCTCCGTACATGCTCCTGTTTTTTCAGATTATTTCATAAATCTTGCCAGCAACGACTTTGATACCATTATAGCAGGTTTTCAAAACACATTGCATGTTATGGAATCACTTCAGAGTAATATTGCGTTATTCCATGGATTTTTTATGACACAAAAACCTATCAAAAATGACCCTGCCAATTACGGTAAGGTTTTACGAGAGGCCATTGACAATAAATACCGTCTGGATAACACACGAGTCATGGACCCAAAGTATTTGATTACAGAAGAATTTAAAACCTGTCAAAATAACGTCAAAAAGAATATGAGAAAATTAATTGAAACTTATCCATCATACACTTTGTGTATGGAAAACGATTTCCCAGGTATTGGTAATGGTAATCAGACGCCAGAACATCTTATATATCTTGACTGTCCAATCTGGATTGATACGGGACATTTATGGGCATCAGCGATCTTAAACAAATTTAATTTTTACGAGGGTCTTGACACGATTTGCAAACAATGTCAGGTTGTTGGTGTACATCTCAATACAAATAGAACCCCTTCCATTTGGGATTTTAAAAGTCCTGATGGCGATACACATTCGCATTTCTCGAGGGAATATGACATGGACATGGACAATATTATAAGCATCCTTAAAGCAAACAAAATAACTCACTATACAATTGAGATTGTGGATGGGGATTTGGAAGATGTAAAGTTTCTTGTACAGGCATATAACTCGGTTTCTTAAAAGCTTGACAAAATGAATCGAATCTGTAAGATATGGTCTCGTTTAAAATTTCATCTTTACTAAACATTACCTTATTTATCTTAAATCGCAAGATTGAAACCAATAAATAAGATTCTCATAACCACATGCATTGCCGTTGTGACTTTTTTAAGCATAATGGCTCCCCTGGCTTACAAAACCCTCACACCTGCAATCAAAAATGAAGTCATGAACCATTTGATTTCTGTACGCGAAATCAAAAAGATGCAAATCCAGAATTTTTTCTATGAAAGATACGGTGACGTTAATGTACTCTCAAAAAATCCACTTGTAGTACAAAGTTTACCAAGGTTTTCAATGGCGTTTAAATCAGGCGGTTTTAACGATTCCTCATACAGACAAGTTGATACATATTATGGACCCCTTCTGGAACACTTTATCAGACAATATGGCTATAACAATATCTTTTTAATAGATGTAGAAGGGAATGTAGTATTCGGTGTAAGAAATGACGCGTATATAGGAACGAATCTTGTAAACGGGAAATTCAGTTCATTTACTATTGGCGAAATATTTAAAGATGGAGTAAATAATATCAAATTTTCAGATTTAACGTGGTGTGAAGAGGCAAAGGATTTTATATTTATGGGTGCAGCCCCCGTATACGACATTAGCAACAAACCTCTTGGTGTTATAATAGTTGAAGTACCCTATTCTAAAATAGACGTGTTCTTAGCACAAAGGGATGGACTCGGCGACACAGGTGAGATTTATATTGTAGGCGATGACCACTTCATGCGTTCTAAATCAAGATTCATTACTCAAAATACTATCTTAAAACTTGAAATTAATACAAAGGCAACTCAGGATGCATTCAGTGGAAATACTGACGTAAAGATTATTAAAGACTACCGTAATATCCCAGTTTTAAGCGCATATACTCCTCTGGATAATCTCAGAGACGTTTCCTGGGTACTTTTAGTGGAGATTGATGTTAAAGAGGCTTTTTATCCTATCCTATCTCTTAAAACAAACTTGATTATCATCGGCTCAGCAATCAGTGCCATTACAGGTTTATACCTTTATTTTACTCTCAGGAAAAGACTTTCTGAAAGTATTCCTTCAGAATTCTCTTAGGATATATAAAAATAGGATATTCTCGAAATTTAACAACATTATTATACGCAATGTCCTCACATATTTTATTCATTTCTCTATACCTTTCCTGTATCTCTGTAGTTATATAAGTTAGCAATAATCCATTTAATTCTTTAATGCGATAAAAGTGTTTGTTTTTTTCTTCTTTGTCACACGTATTTATCATTTTCAATAAATTACGTTTTTCCTCAACTAAACTAAGATAGTCAGGATTATTTTGTACCTTAGCAGATGCGTATCGTTCTGGATTATATTTCATATCTTTAATGATATATTTTAATTTTCTTAATGCTTTATTGTCAGTTTCATACTTGCCGAATGGTAAAAACAGCGTTGCAGATACCGTTATATAGGACGGAGGCTCAATACCAAAGAATTCTTTTATGACTTCATCTGTAATTACATCGTACTTTGCACCGCCTATTCCATGAATGAATACATCTGCAAAAAACAAACGCGAAAATATGGTATTTGTGACAGCCCGCGGACGGATTTTTATGCCTTTTCCCCTGAAATCTTTTATTGCATAAATACTTTTTGAAATATCTCCATTTTTCCCCAGCGTAATGAGAACATCTGAACCATCTGTAATATTTATTGTGTCACTACCATTTATCACATAACATTTGCCTCTGGGCTCACCTGTCTTCCATATCCAGAAAGGCAATTCAAATAAATTATCTTCAATATATAAATCAGGCAATGGATTAACCTTCGACCTAATTTTATGCAAATTTCTGTATTCAGCAAGTTTTTCATTGTAAATCTTGGCAAACCTTTCCGCATTGTATAAAAAGTGCAATAAAAAATAATTAAAACTATCTGAATCAGACATCGAAGATACGGGGATTTCTAGATTACAAATACCAAATTCTTTTTCTAATATTTTCCTTGCGCAAGTTAATAAACTTACCATATCAACACAACCTATCTTATAATAAATCATTACATTATTTATATATTCTTCAAACATGAACTTCATATCTTCAATAGTATTTTCAACATTTTTATCTTTCTTGTTCTTATTAATTAAAGTCAGATTCTTTTCTTTAAATCCTGTTAATACCTTGATATCATTAAATAATATTTCTTCGTATGCGAATTTGTTTTTGTCCACTACTAGCTGTATCTTTTCAATAGCAGGAGGCTTTGAAAATAAATTTGGAGCACACATATAACCCATATTACAGGCGTCATTATCCACAATCATATTTATCCCAATTCCATTTGTCTTTCTTGTAAGATAATTTGTAAGATGGTTTTTTATCCATACCCCGGGATGATATAAAATAGGTTCATGTCCAGTTTGTATAATAAAATTATTTTTAAGCGATTTATAATTTATATAAAAGTTGTAGCCTTTTCTTTTTTCACACAAATCATCTAACAATTTTTCTTTCTCAATAATTGAAATAATCTTATTTGTATAGAGCTCCGCTTTTTGTAATAATTCGCTGCGTGTCTTATCTCTCAGGACTTGGAATGGAACACCACTTATTTCAAAATTGTATTTACTTGTTTTTTTTATATTTGACAAGATCAGTTCGATGCAATCATTTATTGCCGGAGACACAAATATTTCTTTATCATTTTCAGGTACTTTGTATACTTTATTTTTCATTGCTATTTTATTATGGTTCTGTTTAATTATTTATTAACAAACAGTACGCTTTTGGCAGGTTACTATAAACCTTCATTATTCTGTATTACTCAAGTACTTGAATATTTTTTAAAGCATTTTAAAATTATACCTGGGAAAATATGATGATTGAAAACAATAATGAAAAAATATTAATCCTCGATTTTGGTTCTCAATATGCTCAGCTAATAGCACGTAGAGTCAGAGAAAATAATGTATTCAGTGAAATAGTTTCTCATAATATTACAGCAAATGAAATACGACAGATAAATCCCAAAGGCATCATATTAAGTGGAGGCCCTGCCAGCGTATACGTAAATAATGCTCCAAAATGCGAAACGGCGATAATCAACCTCGGAATACCCGTTCTTGGCATTTGTTACGGAATGCAACTTGGATGTCAAATGCTTGGAGCAACGGTAAAGCCGACAAAAACCAGGGAATACGGAAGAACTTCCTGCACAATTAACAACAATAGTAATTTATTCAAATCGTTAAGTAAAGATATTGTCGTCTGGATGAGTCACGGCGATCAGGTTGTTGAATTACCACAGGAATTTGAATCCATTGCACATACAAATAATTGCCCTTACGCCGCCATAAAACATAAGCATAAGGCTTTCTATGGCGTACAATTCCATCCCGAAGTCACGCATACACCACTGGGAATTAATATAATACGTAATTTCTTATATGGAATTTGTGGTTGCAATGGCAAGTGGAAAATTCATTCATATATAGAAAAATCTGTTAACGACATATGCAAACAGGTTGGAAATGCAAAGGTTGTGTGCGGGCTTTCAGGCGGTGTAGATTCAGCTGTGACAGCGGCTCTTATCAATAAAGCTATAGGCCGTAATCTTTCTTGTATATTTGTTGATAATGGCCTTTTAAGAAACTACGAAGCAGAGGAAGTTATTAAAACTTTTAGAGATAATTTTACTGTTGACCTGCATACCATTGATGCAAAAGAAAGATTTTTAACAAAATTGGAAGGAGTAACTGATCCAGAAAAAAAGCGTAAGATTATAGGACATGAGTTTATTGAAGTTTTTAAAGAAGAAGCAAAGAAAATATCGGGCGTAAAATTCCTTGCTCAGGGAACGCTTTATCCAGACGTTATTGAAAGTATTCCTGCTCATGGTGGTCCAACAGTAACTATCAAAAGTCATCACAATGTTGGAGGCCTTCCTGCTGAATTGGAATTTGAGCTCATTGAACCATTGAGATTTTTATTTAAAGACGAGGTCCGCAAAATCGGAGAAGAACTCGGCATGCCGGAAATATTAGTCTGGCGACACCCCTTCCCTGGTCCTGGGTTGGCTATTCGAATAATAGGTGAGGTAACAAAGCAACGCCTGGATATCATTCGAAATGCTGATAAAGTTGTTATTGAAGAAGTACAGAAGGCAAATCTGTACCGTTCTATTGCTCAATGTTTCGCTGTGCTTTTACCAATGAGTACAGTGGGTGTAATGGGTGATGAAAGAAGCTATGAAAATGTTATTGCCATCCGCGCCGTAGAAACGACTGATTTTATGACTGCCGACTGGTATCGAATTCCAAATGAATTACTGGGATTAATCTCAAGTAGAATTACAAATGAAGTCAAAGGCGTCAATCGTGTTGTTTATGACATAAGTACAAAACCACCAAGTACAATAGAATGGGAATGAGATAAAATTATATATTGCACATTTCTTCATGATATTTTACTACTACTAATAGTCATGACAGGCGTTAATTCCAATCATTTCGCAAACTCAAATACGACAGATAATGAAAGACAATCCCTCGTTTTTTTAACTCATTCACAATCTGCAAATATTTGGTTAATTTGACTTGACAATAGTCAGGTTGAATATATAATTTTTTTGTTTTCAAATATTTTATGATTTGTTTAATAATTTGGGAGATGTTCAAAAATGATTTTGGATGTTAATCAACCTGTAGAAGGCCAACGAAAAAAAACTGATAGGTTGGCGTATATTAAAGAGAGATATAGAAAGTTGGTATTAGAACCCAGAAAAGAAATTGAGTATGAAATAGAAAGAGCGCTCGATGACGAGGATGGCGAAATAGATAATTTATAATTTCCTTAATTAAATCGTGTTATTTTATATTAAACGTCTTAAATCGATATATTTTTTTGTAGCCGTAATTATTACAGTTGTGCATTTTGCGCAGGTATAAAACCTGCGATTATCAGATATATTTTTACTGTTTGTTTTTATTCGTAAGCTTTAATCTCATCATCTCAGAAAATAAACATACTTCGTACTCAATGCCTTTTAAAATATCATTTTCTCCTGCAAAATTGATGCACTTTTTCATTTCTTTAATCGCTTTGGCATCTCGTTCTAATAGAGTCTTTGCTATTTCTATAGTCTGTTTCAATACTTCTTTGTGGGGTGCAATTTGATTAACGAGCCCCCACTCTATTGCAGTTTCCGCCCTAATCATCTTACCTAAAAACAGCATCTCTTTTGCACGCGCTGTACCAATAAACCGTGGAAGTCGCTGTGTGCCGCCCAGCCCTGGAATTATACTTAATTCTGGTTTTGCCTCCGGTAGGCTGAAAAAAGAAAGTTCCGATGCTATTCGTAAATCACACAACAAGGCGAGCTCCAGTCCTGCACCAATGGCAACTCCATTAATGGCGGCAATAACTGGTTTCTTACAATTTTCTATTTCTACAAACATTTCATGCGCACGATGGAATCGCTCATAATTTTTTTCGGCTACAAGCCCTGAAATCCACGAACCAAAAAGTTCATCTCTATCGGCGCCATCACTGAAAACACCACGCAACTTACTAGAAATTATAATTGCACCGATACTATCATCGCCTTCATATTGATCCATTTTATCGTATATAGCATCCAGTAACCATGAGCCTATGGAATTCCGCGGTGGTTTTTTCATGTATATAACACCAATAGCCTTGCCATTCTCTGCTTTAATTTCTTCAAATTCAATGTGGTTATAACCTGAGTTATCACCACGATTCATTCGAATGTCTTTCATAATTCAATTCCTAACACAATATTTATATTTTTAAAGCAACTTTAAATCCCTCATGAACAGCTTCTAATGCAGTACGAACTTTAACGCAATCGCCAATATAGTATACCTCAGAAAATTTCCCCTCTATCTGTTTCTGAAGTTCGTTATTAGGACTGTATCCAACAGCGATAATAATGGTATCTGCCTTGATAAAATGTTCTGTACCATCCATCTCATACACCACCCCCCTGCCATTTTTGCCCGCTCCATAACCATTATCAATAATCTTTTTTACCTTTATATCGGTTATTTCATTCACACCCGAATCTCTCAATTCATTCATAATAACCCATCTTGTGGAAATTCCAAATCCCCCACCGACCTTCTTTTTCATCTCAAGAATTGTAACATTTTTATTCCCTTTTGATATGTATTCGACTACATCTTTGGCATCAACCACCTTATGTTTGAGCAGAAAACAGGCTACATCAGGCTTCATCGCACCTTGTTTAGCAACGTGTAACGCTACCTCACAACCCACAGTTCCACCACCAATTATAACCACATCCATTCCTACAGGAAACCTCTCCTCCAGTATGCTTGTTGCAGTACATACATTTGGTCCATGAATTCCTGGAATATCCAGCAATATTGGACGCCCGCCTGTTGCAACTACTACAGCGTCTGGATGTTCCTCTTTCAAAAGCTGATAATTAACTTCTCTGCCAGTTATAACATTTACTCTAAGTTTAACAATCTGCCTCTCTAGATATGTTATAATATTTCTGACTTCTTCCCGCCCTGGCGGAATAAATGCATAACGTAATTGACCGCCTAATCGGTCTTCTTTTTCATACAAAGTAACCCTGTGTCCCCTTAATGCCAAAACACGTGCAGCTTCCATACCGGCAGGTCCTCCACCAACAACCATTACCTTTTTGGGTCTGGCAGCCTCTGTGATTTTATATTCACCTTCATGTCCTGCCATTGCGTTATATGTACAGGAAACCGACTTAAAATTAAGTAATGAATCAAAACATCCCTGATTACAGGCAATGCACGTCCTTATATCATCAAATTGTTTATTTTTGTATTTATTTGGCAGCTCTGGGTCAACAATCAACGGCCTGCCAATAGATACAATGTCTGCCTGTTCATTGTCTATAATTTCTTCGGCTAGTTTTAGGTCGTTTATCCTTACAGATGCAATTACTGGAATCTTTACACATGATTTGACTCTCTGAGAAAGAAACACATAAGCCGTCCGTGGTATAACCATCAACATAATAGGTATTCTGCTTTCATGCCAACCGGGTGATACGTTAAAGGCATCAACACCGTACGTCTCTAATATTCTGGCAATTTCTATACTCTCATCAATTTTCAATCCTTCATTTATAAAATCATCGCCAGACATCCTGAAGATAACCGGATAATCCTTACCTACAGACTTTTTTATTTCAGCTACTATTTCTTTGGCAAAACGAGTTCTATTTTCAAGACTTCCACCGTATTCATCGTTGCGTTTGTTAGTTGTCTTAGAGAGGAACTGATTGATAAGATACCCCATCCCGCCATGAAGCTCGACAGCATCAAAACCCGCTTTCTTTGCCCTTAATGTGGCACTGACATAATTATTAATGACTGTTTTGATCTCCGGAATTGTCAGGGCACGGGGTTCTTGTTTAATGCTTCTATATATCACTGCAGAGGGTGCAATTGGTTGCATTTTTGTGAAAAAAGACGAGGCGCTTCTGCCGGCGTGAAGGAGTTGAGCAGCCACACGAACGTCATACCGATGGATGGCATCAGTTAATCTTTTTAATCCAGGGATGTATTCGTCTTTATCAAGCCCGATTATACTCTTCCATACCTTGCCATTAATTTCTGGATAGCATCCTCCCACAACAATTAAGCCCACGCCTCCTTTTGCCCGTTCTATATAAAAATTGATAATCTGGTCATTAATAGTACCATCTGTAGTAAATCCCAGATCCATTGCAGACATAATGAGTCTGTTTTTTAACGTTATTTGACCAATATTTATATTTTCAAAAAGTTTACTCATAAACCAGAGGGTATTTCTTTTCAATCAGTACACAAACAAAGAATTATTTTATTTGTTAAAAATGCTTATTACAAGACATGAGTTATTTCCATCGTAATCCATGTTATTTATCATTGCATAACGGATTTCTTTTTTTAGTGGTCTTTCAAGGACTAGATTCAGATTAAAATCCGGGTCGTTTTCTTTGTGATTGATTATTTGAGGGATAATGCCTGTATTCACAGACATAACAGCAGAAATTATTTGTGCAGCGCCCGATGTACCGTAAGATTCACCAATATTTGATTTATTTGCGGAAATAGGAACGTTACTGACGTTCGAGCCAAACAGGGACTGAATTGCCTTTGCCTCAACAGTATCCTGGATTTTGCATCCACACGCATTCGCGCTTATTAACGTTATGTCCCGCTCATTAATATTCGCTTCTTCAATTGCTTCAGACATCGCTTTTTTGGCACGATTTATTCTTTCATTTTCAGTATAATCCCTGCCGCCAACATAAGTATTTCCAAATCCCTTAACTTCGGCGTAAATAGGAGCGCAGCGTTCCATGGCGTGTTGAAGCTCTTCAAGAATAACCACATAACTGCCCTCCGACATTACAAATCCATTTCTTCCTTTATCAAATGGGGTGCTTAACTCTCTTTTGCCATCAAGACCGGATAACAGCCCGCGTATGTAAAATATCAAAAACAAATCAATAGATATCTGCTCAACCCCGCCTGCAATTATTACCCTTGCCATATCCCGCTGAATCATTTTATATGCGTCGCCGATGGCATCTGTGCTTGACGTAAAACCAGCCGATATGGTACGCGCAAGCCCCTTTATCTTGAAAATGACCGATACGTAATTAATTGAGGAATTTAATGCGACGTCATAACTGCGCATCGGCGATAGTTCTGAAGGATTACCTTTTATAATTTCATAAAAATAGTCCGTTGTCTCAGAATAATTTCCAAGGGATGACCCGATTACAATACCCATAACATTTGACAGAGAACCATCAACAGGTAATTTCGCATCATCTATAGCCATTTTTGCCGCTGAGCCTAGAAACCTTGTACCCTTATTTAAATATTTTAAACCTTTACTGCCGAGATGTGTCTCGGGATGCAAATCCCTTACCTCTCCACCAAGTTTACATTTATAGTTTGTTAAGTCTAATGAAGTCATTGGCGCTATCCCTGATTTACCCTCAATAAGGCCATTCCAGAAATCCTCTTTTTTACAGCCTAACGGGGATACTACCCCTATTCCAGTAATAACAACCCTTTTTCCCATTATTGTCTTCAAAACCTTAAAGTATATTAATTATCATTCCTACTGAAAATCGTTGTCGCATTATTACCGCCGAATGCAAATGAATTATTCAAGACGTGATGCACTTTCAGTTCTCTGGCTACATTGGGTACATAATCAAGATCACATTCAGTGTCTGGTGTTTCATAATTTATTGTCGGCGGTATAATTCCATGTTTTAGCACTAAGCAACAAACAACTGATTCCACAGCACTGGCGGCTCCCATAAGATGCCCAATCATGGATTTTGTGGAACTACATGGAATCTTATATGCGCTTTCGCTAAATACACGTTTTATAGCTATCGTTTCAGCCTTGTCATTATGCGGTGTTCCTGTACCATGCGCATTGACATAGCCAATATCATTTGGAGAAAGTCCAACCATCCTTATTGCGTCGCTCATGCACTTTACAGCGCCTTCCCCTTCAGGATGCGGCGCTGTCATGTGAAACCCATCGCAGCTTAATCCATAGCCCCTCATTTCAGCTATGATTGGCGCACCTCGTTTTCTGGCAAAATCATAACGTTCCATAATCAATATCCCTGCCCCTTCTCCAATCATAAGTCCCTGCCTGTTTTTATCAAACGGCTGGCATTTTTCAGGGGCAAGCGCCTTAAGGTTGTGAAAATGCGTGAATTCAGTTTGAGGAATCATATCGCCTCCACCAACCATGACAACGTCAACTTTGTTTTCAATTAGAAGATCATAAGCCCACGCAATTGCATGATTTCCTGACGAACACGCATTGAGCGAGACCATCGTTGGCCCTTCAAAACCAAAATACTTCGCTAAAATATTTGTAATAGAATTTGGAGGGTAAACTGCTGCAACAATCCTATCAAAACCATTATCTTTTTTTGAGGTATCAGGCCTAAGAAGCCGCTCAAACGGTGTTAACTCGGCAGCCAGCGTTCCGATAGCAATACCAAATCTTTCTATGTTAAAGTTGTTTTTATCCATTAACCCGCTTTCCTGCAATGCCTCTCTGGCTGCATAGTAAACGTATTTGTGTATGGTATTTTCTTTAATTTGATTTTCTAATTCTATATCCAGATGAAAATCCTTTACCTCACATGAACGATGGACTTTATATTTTGAGGTATCGAAGGATTTCATCTCGTTTGCGCCGTTCCTGCCCTGTACAAAAGACTCCCAGCTCTTTTTAACGCCTGTTCCTACAGGTGTGACCAGTCCCAATCCAGTAATGACAATCTTTTGCATATTATTCTTAACCTGTAAAAAATATAGGTCAACCGTTCATTCTTAAGATGTAAACAGGTTGACCTTTATAAAGTAACAAATTCAATTTAGCATCAAGTTCTATTAAAACTAAGCCACGATGGGCGTCAATTCAATATTCTTATCTGCCTTTTTATATTGATTATATTTTTTTAACGCTTCATCATAAAATCCTGACGATTGTAATTCTTTTAAATTCTGAATCAGATGCTGATACACGTTTTGCCAATCCAGATTCACGCGGAATGCAAACATGGCGGCATTCATATTCTTAATGCCAAGTATTTCTTTAGCATTTTGGAATCTCTTTCTTAGAACCTCCGTGGAGTAAATCTTATCAAACAGATATTGAAATCCGTCAATAAGCTCCTGTAAAGACATATTTTTCAAGATATATGTGAGGTGATGGGATGTATAATATTTCCAGTCCTCCGGAAAATTTGTCCTGAATAATCTACCGTCACCTTTCAACCTCATGTAAAGCGGCGTATTAATGAACGGGCACAAAATCCCGCAAGTCATTATATCAACATGTGAATTCAGCACAAAATCGGCAACCTGTTTAAATGTCTCAGGGGTATCGGCATCGTTTCCAAATACCATCGTACCCCAAACGGCAAGACCGTGTTTACGGATGTTTTCAATTGCCTCGAAATATTTTTCTATCGAAATGCGCAGGTTTACATTCTTGTTCATCGTCTTAAGGGCTTCTTCGTTTATGGACTCAATACCAATTAACACGCCTACACAACCACTCTTTACCATATAATCGAGTGTTTCATCATCCTTGTAAATATTAAGTGATGTGAAACCGAACCAATTTTGATAAATACCCCTTTCGACCATGCCCTTAAAAAGATCGCGCACGCGCTCATTTGATTTCTTGCCGTGCCCATAAAAGTTTTCGTCAGTCAGAATTAGACCTCGATATTGACCTTTTATGGACTCCAGCTCATCAAGCACATCCTCAATAGGTCGTTCCCTATACTTCTTACCCTGGAACTGTGGTACAGAACAAAACTCGCAACTGAATGGACAACCAGCAGTGGTTATTATACCCGAATAACGATATTTGTATTTATCTTTCAAGAATGCCCTGTCTGATCTTAATCCATGATATATCTCCATGGGGGTGAGACCGCCATCATATCTTTTCTGCAGACACCCTTTATCAAAATCAGTAATAATATTTTCCCACAGCGTTACAGCCTCTCTTATTACGACACAATCCACATATTTTGCAGCCTCCTCAGGATGACTTGTGGCGTGTATTCCGCCCATTATCACAGATATACCTCTCTTTTTACATGCCGTGGCTATTTGATATGCGCGGTTAGCCTGATAACTAACCGACGTAATGCCAACAAGGTCTGCCCCTCCAAATGTAATATCGCCTGCATCGTTTATGGCAGGTTCCTGTGTCTCGTCAATAATATCAACCTGCCAGTGTTTTGGCGTCAATGTCTTCAGATAACCAAGATTAACGGGCATCTGATTCAATACAGATACGTTTTCCTCACCAACATTTCCAATAGGATGCGGATTAATCAATACAAGTTTTTTCATGAACTGTCCTCTTATTTAGGTACCAATAATACCTGCGCAATGGCATAATCACGACAGTGCGATAAGGATACAGACATATCGTTAATGTTCTTTTTATCAGCAAATTCCTTCACACCGCCATACAGATTTAAATACGGCCTTCCCATTTCATCGTTTAATGTTTCAATATCTGTCCACTTCATTTTACCAATCCACCCTGTGCCAAGCGCCTTGAATACTGCTTCTTTTGACGCAAAACGAGCTGCAAAATGCTGATATTTGTTTTTCTTGGGCATGCAGTACTCTAGTTCTTTTTCTGTATATATTTTTTTTAAAAAACCCTCATTTGCTAAGAACAATCTTTCAATACGCTTTACCTCTATAATATCAATTCCAACATACATAATATTTTAATTTTAACAATTCTGAATTTAGTATATATCCTTACGAAACGGCATTTTACAGGTTTGTAAAATTAATGTCAACGACTAAAATATCAAAACTATTTATGCTTTAATCAATTGCATAAAACATTCTTTTCTTTGCATCCAATATATTAACAATTAATAAATTACCAACACTTCTATATTTTCTATGCATGCTCTGTGGTTTATTTTTTATATGATTCATTCAACAATAAACGGATCATCAACCATTTTTCCGTGAAATTTCTCTGCATGGGTAAGGGCATCCTGCCTCTGCTGAAAGACGTGGATACGGTTATCATTGGTTTCGTTCGTAATGAGTTCACTTTCCACAAAATAAGCCATATACGAGTCGATCTTGTTACCTCGTATCTCATCGGTGACAATAACGTGATCTATTAATGTGACATTGTTTTGGAACCATTGAGTTACACAATAGATAGAACAAAACTTCTTTGTTAAATGATCTTTAAGAACAATATCAACCTCATAAATGGGTGTGACGGCAGAACCATCATAGGCGCAGTGCGGGCTTTTCAGGAATTTTTGATATGATACTCCAATCAACGCAATAATGAAGATAATAATGAGTCCTATCCAAAATTTCTTTGTCATATTTGTGATTTAATTAAAAAGGTTGCCACAGAGGACACGGAAAAAAACATACTAAATATTACTTAGACAGGATAAACAGGATTTGCAATTTCATGGTTGCATCATTTTTGCCCTGTCCATCCTGTTAATGCGGTCTAGATTAAAATTAAATGTACAGTTACCATTATAACTGATGCGAGTAAGCAAAAGGCTGACAAGGTATTTACTTTTATGATAAGCTTTTCTGTTATGGATTGCGCTTCTGTATCCTTGCAAAGGAGCCTTAATATGCACATCCAGCCAATCGCAAAGGTGCCAATGACAAATAATCCAAGCATAATGGGGGCATCAGGTACCAAGCCATTCCCCACAAAGCAATAAATACAATGATGATAGGGAAGCTGCATGAGCTTCGGGGCGATGTTTTCGATATACGTATATATTACGACAGGGATATTGATAATTCCAAAAACACCCTGGCTGTAAAGGATAATTTTGCGTGGTAATGATGCTAATGATACCCATTTCTTCGACATGCTTGTAAACAATAAGGCAATGAGGATTATATTGGTAAGGTAGTACACAAAAAATAAAATCTTTTGAAAGTTTCCTCCAAAGATAGCTTGCGGGATCATAGCCGAAGGTCTTAAGGGCACGTCAAAAAAAGTGGCACAGCATGAGATGGTCATGAGTGGTTTCATACGGATTACGTAATAAATATCCGCAATGCCATCGGCTAAAAGCACGCCGCAGACGATGAGAAGAAAGACTAGGTTCTTCCTGGCAAGCGGCGCCGTGGAAGTAGATTTATCAACGTAATAACACAGCAGCCAGCCGCCCATGATAAAGAAAGAGATGGGCTTGATGATCTGTAAAAAGGTGACTGTGGACGGTAAAATCTGTGTAACCCCGAACATACACATCGCCCCAAGCACCTCAGATACAAAGCTCTGGAGCATGAAGTAGAACCATGGCCAGACAATCATCCTGATAGAAAGTGTTACACACGCCAGAAGAAAAACCAGATACCCATTTTGTTCGAATTTACTCTTATCCTCTAAGGGTACCGTTGTTTCAAAACTAATGAGGGTTCTTATCGTCAATAAAAACAAAAAACCACCCATGGAAAGAGAAAGTATGGCTACAAACAACATGATAATGGTATAGATATTAACGATCATTGTGATATTTCAACTTTTGACAGGATGACAGGATAAACAAGATAATTCTAAAAACAATATTTTATTCTTTTCTTTCTAAATCTTTTACCTTACGCTTAATTTCAACCTTACTTCCCCAAAATTAATAATAAGGCCGACTGGTTTCCCTGTCGCGACAAGATAATTAACCAATTGCACTTCATGTGCATTTACAATCTGCCTAACCGATTTCAGTTCTAAAATAATCCTATCATTAACGATAATATCTGCTATAAATTCTCCTACAATTTCATTTTCATAGCAGACAGTAATAGGTTTTTGCGATTCCGCATTAAGTCCTGCTTTACGTAATTCAATAAGCATACACTTTTCATATACACTTTCAAGAAAACCAAAACCCATTTTATTATAAATGCCATAAGCACAGCCAATAATCTTTTGTGTCAATTCTTCATATTCCATATTAAGCTTCATTGCAAGCGAAGAGACTTGTCCTACATTAATTTATTTTTGTTGTTCACAATAATCAGCTTATTTCATCATGTAATATCCTGTTATCCTGTCTAGTATCTATTCAATCCTGCCGTTTTTCATTTTATAAACCACATCGGCAATCTTTCCGAAATGAACATCATGGGTTGCAACGAGTATGGTTGCACCGCCGGACTTCAGCTCTGTTAAATATTCCAGCACATGTGCGCAGGTTTCATCATCAATATTAGACGTGGGTTCGTCTGCAATAATAAGCTCAGGGTTATTCACCAGCGCCCTTGCAATGGCTACCCGCTGCTGTTGTCCACCGCTGAGTTCTTCTGGGCTATGGTCTAATCTGTCGCCGAGTTCCATCTTTTCTAAAAGTATTTTGGCTCTTTCGAAACGTTTTTTGAGACTGATTCCTAACGGGATGAGGGGGTAAGTCACATTTTCCCAACTCGTGAGCCTTGGGATGAGGTGGAAATCTTGAAAGATAAAACCGATCTTTTCACGCCGTAATCTTGAAAGTGCGATATCCGAAAATGAGGTGATATCTTCGCCGGACATGAATACCTTGCCGTTTGTGGGTCTGTCCAGGGTGCCGATGATATTTAGTAAGGTTGTTTTGCCAGAGCCAGAGGGTCCATGCAATACCACAAAGCTGTTTTTTGAAATATGTAAGCTGATGTCCTGTATAGCACATACTTCGTGGCGAGTATGGCAGAGGTACGATTTGTAAAGTTTTTCTGTTCTTATCATTATTTCATTGATACAACCGGCGACTCGGTTGATGCCCTCCATGAAGAATAGACGCTGCCAACCATAGTCAATATAAAGGCAAAGAAAAAGCTGATTATGCATGGTAAAGGTAAAAACCTTGCAGGCAGGGTAAATTTCGGCAACATGGTTATCTCGGCAATAAAGAATTGAGCAATAAATGCGCCATTAAAACCCTTTACCCATAAAATGGATAATAGTATAGCAATGGTAGCGCCCAGTAAACTGATGAGTAATTGCTCAAAGGAAATCACTTCTAACACCTCCAGGGTATTCCATCCCGTTGCCTTCATAATACCGATTTCCTTTTTCCGCTCAGATAATCCGAAACCGGAGGCTACCAGGATTGCAGGCACACCAAGGGCAAAGGCTACAAGATATAAGGCGCTAAAGATGCCTTCCTTGAGCATGAAACCCTTTTTAAAGTACAATTCTACCATGTGTTTGTCCTGCAATCGGTAAGGCTCATTCTGAAGGATATCGTACAGGTCAGTGGCAATCTCAGAATTATGACCTGGCAGGCTGTGAATTTGTATATCTGTGGCAACGTCCTGTTTGTCAAAGAGTTCACCCGCATCCTTGAAGGACATGAGTATCATTGAAGACCCCCAGATGCTGGAGTCTGAGGAAAAGAATCCTACAACTGTAAATGTCTTGCGCTGTTGTCCTCGCATGCTGAACTGGTCACCGATGTTTAAATGAAAATGGTTCGCCAGTTCATGGCCCACGACAACCTCATTTGGATTTTCAAATATTCTGCCTGAAATACAGGAAATGGACTCCGGAAGGTCTTCTTTATTGATACCAACGATCACTGCCAGTTTATTTTGCAAAAAAGCTCGACCGATAATGCGCGGTATTGCCCTTGTTACCCCAAATATCTTTTTAATCTCATCCAGATATTTTAGGGGAATAGCTGCATTTCTGCCGAATTCATCGAATGTCAGGTAGAGGTCTGCGCCTGCTTTAACAGAGGTGAGGGATTGTGCCCTTATGCCTTCGGATATAGAAATGGCTGTAATAAAGGGTGAGAGGATGGCGATGATGCAAAGACATACGACAATGGTCTTTGTCTTATGCCGTAATAAGTTTTCAGTAGCTAAAAGAAATAAATTAATGTGTTTATTCAATTTTTTGACCTACCATACTATTTAATTAATATCATACTTGCCACAAAGTCAACAATACTAAATTCCCCTCTGCCAAGAGGGGTTAGGGGTGTGTCTATTCGTGCCTTCGTGTCTTGGTGGCAAATTTTGTCTACATTTTATCGAAAATATCTTCAAGTATTCAATGGAATTCTGCTGTTTTACTGGTTGACATACGCTATTTCGTGAGATACCATGTTGACAATTATAAAATAAATATAAAAAAGAATGTTTGGCAACACAACAATTGATAAGCATGAGCATAACACTCGATTTTATTCGTAATTAAATAGAAAAACAGTCTTACGAAATATAACTTCATGCAGATGATGAACGAATTGCAGAGGTATTGACTTATGTTAAATAAATATAGCGATTGTTTCTATTGTGGAGGGGCTGTAGAGGAGAAACTTACGTTTCGTGAAATTAGATGGAAAGGGAAGTTATTCATTTTTGAAAATGTTCCTGTGGGTGTCTGTACACAGTGTGGAGAAAAAGTTATAAAGCCAGAGGTAGCAAAGGCTATTGATCAGCTTCTCAAAGAGGAAAAGAAACCAACAAAAACTATTCATGTACCTGTATATCAATATGAAACAAACATTGTCTAACAAGTAGCTGCACTTGTCCGCTATTCCGCTAACGTTCCATAACAGCAGTTGAGCTTTGTCGTTTGGAGATATGCCGTGAAACGGAATATGGATTTAGTGAGATTGATATTGAAGAAAGTCGAGGAGTGTTGTCATGGAGACAGATTTATTCCGATTGGCGAAGGTTGGATTGGAGGACATTCTAAGGATGAAGTGGTTTATCATTTACAGATTATGGATGAAGGTGGTTTGATTGTTGGTGTTGGTAGTAATGCCAGTAGCACGAGTGGACCTGATTATATGCCTATGAGGTTAACATGGTATGGTCATGAGGTTCTTGATGGAATAAAGAACGATAGGATATGGTCTGAAGTAAAGAAAGCTCTGAGTAAGGTGGGAGATGTGGCATCATATGATGTGTTAAAAGCATTGGCGGCAAAGGTCGCATTGGGATTCTTGGGAGTCTCCTAACAAGTCGTTGCAGTGGACGCCCCGCTGTACCGCATTAATAGCGCACGCAATAGGTGATTCCCTTATTTGCTCTCGACTTATTTCTGTATAGATACGTGGTAAATGTAATGGACAATTGGCTTACTTTATCAGCAAGGATAAAAGGGCTGGCTAAAGCAGCATTGCTTTATGCCGAGATGAAGTCGTTTTGCCCAACTGATATACAAGGAGGAGAGCAACTTTTTCAGCAAGCCCAACAGGTTTTTGGAGAACTTGAGACCTTTGCTCTGCGTAATTCAGAAAGGCTGTCACAGCCGGTAAATATGTCCTTGGTATCATTTCTCGAGAATAACCGAGATCTCTTTCAAAAAAGTGATGGCGATCTAACGGCGCAACTCATACGAACAAAAAGCGCTATTATTGTACTTGCAGCATTTGAGAGTGAGTTGTCGTATCTTCTTTCCGATAGTAAAGAATTGATGCGCAGGCGTACAGAACTTGCATTTGTACACTTGCAACGATGTATCGTTGTTGATGAGGAGTTTCGCAATAAATGGAAAAACGCATTTGATACCAATGAACCTGCTTGCGAGCGACTTGGTGCAGTCCACTTGTTACACCATGGGATTTGGGCATTCAAAGTTAATGCCATAGGTGCAAGAACCGACTTAGTTTTTAATGAGCCACTTCGCGACCGCGACATAGATCTTGCCCGTAAGTCTTCAGAAGGGCTTGTATTAACGGAATGGAAAGTGGCAAAAGAACCGAGCGACATTGAGGATAAAATTAAAGAGGCGCGGAGAGGAGCGGATCTGTACAGGGAGGGAGCATTAGCTGGCATTGAACTAACGGGTTACCGTTATTTAGTTGTGGTCACTAAAGGACAAGCGACAACTCTACCACCGGATGAACTAAAGGATGATGTTGTGTATCGGCATATTAATATTGCCGTAGACCCGCTTCCTCCCTCCCTCGAAAGTAGAAGGTGAATTTGTAAGTCCAGGAATTGAGTGAAGGGATGATTATCAAACCTTCATATTCAATTATTAGGAATAAGAAAAAGCCGAACCCCTACAAGGTGAACAATGAGGGTCAGATCTTTACTCTTGGAAGGAAAACAAAGGGTCAAACCTTCATTTATCAATTATCAGAATCCTTTTATGCTTTCAAGTTTACATAACCATGAGTTTTTCGATTTCTCCAAAAGAATTGCTTTTATCATACGTCTTTATCATGATAGCAATGTACCAAGTTTCTGCAATACCTCTACCACTATTCGAGGAGGTAAGGTACATATCCATTCTGCATTCCGAACACGCCAGTCTAAACTCTTAATCTGATCAGCCAAAATTACTCCGCACACAGGAAAGCCATCAGGCATGAGCACTTCAAAAGGATAACCCTTGATTTGTAACAGGACAGAGAATGGCAAGTTCAACTTTTTCATTATATATCCCCGGTGAAAGCACCACCGCCGGGCGACGCCCTGCCTGTTCATGACCTGATTGCGGATTCAAACTAATCCACACGACATCGCCGCGTTGCGGAACGTAACCCTTCTTTACCATACTTCGCTTCCTATGGCAGGCCCTGTATCAAATTCAGCATGTCGATTGTCTTTGGTGACTTGCGCAAGGAGTCGTCTGAGAGTCAGCTTGGATTTAGGAGCGGCCTCTATAACAAGCTTTCCATCTTCCAGCGACACTTCAACCGGTGAATCCTGTTCCAGCCCTACCTCATTAGCAAACGATTTTGGAATGCGCAATGCAAGGCTATTTCCCCATTTTTGTATACGAGTTTTCATCTAAACACCTCCTCTATCTGTATCTACAAAGAAGATACGTCAATTCTTGATGTTTGTCAAGGTTGAATTGTAGGTATCATTTTCTACAGACACTATATATTTGTGCCTTTGTTTCTTCTGCCTGCCTCTTGGCAAGACGTTCTTTTAGGAAACAAAGACGGCAGCCTTGATTATTGAATATACTTCACAATGCCAAAACGACAGATGCTTCTTGGGGTCACCTTTGGAAGGCTTTTGTCAAGTAAAAACAATCCTACACAACAAAACAATCGCAGATTTTTTGAATTGTTAGTTTTGATATACGAGGGGATATTTATCAGGTTCTACCAATGATTCTATTTCAAGGTCTATATCCAGTTTTTCCCATCTCAGGTGATTGTCATGGAAAAGCTCTACCTCCATTATTTCACCTACCTTCGCTTCCTTAAACCACGGAAAATCTTCGAATGGTAAAAAATACTCAGTACCTTTGACATACAGCCATATCCCGTGATTAGATATATTGGTTACCTCAACGTGAGAAGTGCTTTCTCCAACTTTCTTTGATTTCATGAATTCGCTCCTTTGTTATTTTAAGCAATTCGTTGATTTCGCTCTGTTTCAACCCTTTATTTACCGCTAATTCAATCTCAGGTTCTAACCATATTTTTGCCTCCCCATCAGGAGACCATACATGCACATGCATCCTTCGCTCTTCTCGTGAAAAAAATAAAAATTTATATTGATTGTAGCAAAACACTGTTGGGCTCATTTATGCCCCTCTTTACATCACAATTTGTAACTATAGCATATTATAATATAATCCAACAAACCCCTTATCAAGGTATTTCTAATTCTGTTTTTTATACGTTATCAAAAAAACTTTTAAAGAAACCAGGCACCTCGGCTTCAAAGGTTAGTTCTTTGCCGCTGTGTGGATGCTTAAACGTTAGATAGTGTGAATGAAGGGCTAAACGGCTCTTCGGCTCGCCTTTTTTACCATATTTATCATCACCAACGAGCGGATGTCCCTTCTCGGAGAAGTGAACCCGTATCTGATTTTTTTTGCCCGTTAATAATTCAATTTCAAGTAAACTAAATTTTTTTGCTTCTTTTAAAACTTTATAACGGGTTTTTGCCAATTCCCCTTTTCTGGGATCCTTAACCGAAGAAACTTCATAGTCCTCGTTTTCTGCTAAATACGAGGTGATTGTCCCGCTTTTTTCAGTTAATATTCCATGAACCACTGCTAGATATTTTTTCTTGACGTTTTTCCATTGCAGTTTAAGATTTTCTTTGGCTTCAAAACTCTTAGCAAACACAAGCACACCAGAAGTGTCACGGTCCAAACGATGCACGATAAAAAGTTCTTTTTTCGATTTAAAGCTGCCCTTACGTATATAGGTGGTTAAAATGTGATGAGCTGTTTTTTCTCTTTCATACGTTGCTTTCACCGTCAATAAGCCAGCGCTCTTATCAATAACAATAATATCCCTGTCCTCATAGAGAATAGTTAAGCCCTTGGGTCTGTGTCTGTATGGTATTGGCTTCATTTTATTCATGGTACGAATATAATCGGGATAGCGGAATGTGTCAATGAAAATAGGGATTGGAGAGAACAATGGGGGGGCAGCTCTTTACTATTGGCATAAGCTTGCGTAAGTGATAGATTATGTCACATGGCAAAACATTTAAGTGTATCGTTTTGCAGGAAGGAGTGGAGTATTTTGCAGATGTTTCTTTTACATAACGGATTAACAGGTTCTGAACTGATACTTTCTCGTCACTGATAGTCATTTTTCTTTTTCGAGGATTGTCTGTATACCTTTTTGGAGGTTAGGGAGTTTGTCCTTGATTATCTCCCACATGATTTCATAATCTAACCCAAAATATTCATGGGCAAGAACATTCCTGAAATCTGATACCTTACGCCATTCAATGAGGGGATACTTATTTTTAACATTGTCTGGTATTTTGCTTGCTGCTTCTCCTATTATCTCAAAGTTCCTTACAACTGCATCAATCCGCATCTCATCCTTAAGAATGCCCTCATAGGTTGAATCGCCGATATATTTCAGAATCTTTTTCGTCGAGGCAAGGATATCTTCCAGATAAAGCAGATAATTTCTACGCATAAGTTACTTCCTTAAGAATATCTTCCTTAAGCTGAGGTCTTAATGCCTTGACTGTCACCAAATCAACTTTTCTGACAAATAGGTCTTCGAGGAAGAACTTCAACTCCATAAAATTATCAAAGGTCTTGGCGCCTTCCTTAAAATCCACAAGCACATCAATATCGCTGTTTTCTTTTCCTTCGCCTCGTGCAAAAGAGCCGAATACGCCCATTTTCTTTACGCCGTACTTCCGCTTTATCGTATCTTCATGCTTCTTTAAGATTGCAATTGCATTCATTTTTAACCCCCGTTCACACCTCAAGTTCTTTAACTTTCATTTTATCTATCATTAAATTGGAAAGCAACGATTTAAACAGACTTTCTAATGCCCTTTTCTTGTTTTAGTTTAGTCACTGGTTACGTTGTGTTTAACGGTTTCTGATGATTTCAATAGCCGCTCCCATTTCAATATTTCCCGATATATAGGAAACTGTTCCTGTATGATCAGGGCAGTAGCAGTAACCACCAGGGATGGGCCATTCGATACATGGACATCGAGGGTCAATCCTTGGGTCAAAGTTGATGTAACACCATGTAGGATTCACCGTGGCACCCAGCCCCAAGCCTTGCACTAATTGCTGAAAATTCATCTCGTTCTTATTTTGCACCTTCTCAGCGTATAAATATTCAACTGATAAATAGGCAATAACTGCAATTACCAGTGACATGACTATACCTAAAATAGTAAATGTTTTTTTATTCATTCCTCGCCACGTATTTTACTTAAAATCTCTCGAAGTGATTGGATTGACTTTTCTGCTGACTCTAAACGTTCTTGTAAATTAATGATTGCCTCTTCGGTAACAAATGCGCTGCTTCCATAACCCATAGTGCTTACAGCATGAAGTATATCAAGCGTGCTTACAATACCAACAACGCTTTCCTTATCCTGAATGATAGCTCTGTGTACCTTCTTATCAAACATAATCTTAGCAAGGCGGTCTATTGTATCATCGGCTTTTGCAGTAATAACGTGCGTGGTCATGATATTCTTTACCACCGCTTTACCAAAATCTTTTGTCTTTTTTGCCTTTTCAAAATCCTTTTTCAGTTTTCCATTAGTATCATTGTAAAACGATTTCTTGCTACTAATTTTCTGTTTTTTGCTTGCCTTCGCATCGTATTCAACGATATCCGTCTTTGAAACGACGCCAACAAGTTTTCCATCTTTACTGACGACAGGCGCACCATGAATATGGTTTTTGACGAGTATTTTGATAAGGTCATGGATAGGTGTTTCCGGATGGACACAGACCACCTTTTCTGTCATTAAATCCCTTGCTAAAAATTTATAAGTAGCCACAATTGTTTCTCCTTGATGTTTATGAATTTGTTTTTGACAGGATGAAACAGGATACATAATAAATACAGAGAACAAAAATGTAAATCATGTTAATCCCGTCTAAGCCTTTCCTGATAAGTTCAGGAATTTCAATCTGTAAGGGTAATTCATGAATGACCCCTACATGCAAATAGAAATAGTCGCCGAATGCGACCTAAATCATTTAAAATCTAGTATCTCCTTTTTTACACAATTTTTGCAATATTACGTATGTATTCTTAAAAGATATTCTATCGTCTGGATGTCTTTCAAGATATGTATCCAGATACTGAAATGCTTCGTTATATCTTTTCTCTGCTATATAATTATCAATAAGCAAAACAACAGGGCGATTATCGTCAGGGCTGCACAACAATGCCATCTGACAGTATTTCAACGACTTTTCATACTTCATTTCAGTATTATAATTCTTTGCTTTATAAATGAATATTTCAGCAATAACTTCAATATCATTCAAAATCTTTCTCTGTGGATTATTCAAATCTCCTGACTTTACAATACCGTCGCTGTGTGTATGCTCAAAATACTTCTTTTGTCCTTCGTATTCAATCATATTATAAACATGACCCGGCACAAAGATGGTTTTTATATCAACATCATAATAACGACAAAGGATGGTGAAACGTATAGCATATGAAAGACAATTCCCCACATTAATGTTAAGTGTATCTTTGATATCGTAACAATCCTTATAAGTTCCATCATTAGCATTTTTTTGCAGCCAATAAAATATTATTGTTGCTTTAGTTATTGGATTATTTACACTTTTTGCATCAGTCTCATAATTCAAACGAAAAATGAGATTGTTAATTTTATCAATGTACTTCCGCATTTTCTTGTCTGTATCAACATCAGATGCAATAAGACATGCTTGTATGAAAGGCGTGTCCAACCCACCGTCTCTAATATCTTCTATTAAGATTGTTTCAAGCCGACTCTGGCTGACTTTATCAGGGTGATTTAGGCGTGCAGTTATGTGACATCCGTGAAGACCGATGACAAACAAGAAAAGAAAAATATTGAATAATATTAGACGTTTCATCACCTAACCTAATTTAGCTTTTAATTCTTCAAGCAACCGTTCCTGAGTAAAAGGTTTCTCCAGAAAAGTTAGTTTTGGGTCTATTTCAAATATTGACTTGTAAGCGCGCGGTGAAAAACTGCTCGCTATAATGATTGGGATATCAACATAAGCGGGGTCTGATTTTAACTGTTTAAGAAATGTTTCACCTGCCATCTGTTCAAGCAATAAATCAAGTATAATGAGGTCGGGTTTTTCATTTTTTATCATTTCAAATGCCTGTAGACCATCAGTTGCACGTCTGTAAGTATAGTCAGTATTTTCCAACATTAACTCATAAAAAAAGAAATATTCGTCCTCATCTTCTATTATGAGTATTTTCTTACTCAAGCATAAACTCCTTCTCTGCTTTACTTTTATTATTAAGTAACGTGTTGTGCAATAGGCAGAATAAATCTAAATGTAGAACCTTTTCCTCTGCCATCGCTTTCCGCCCATAAGTTTCCTTTATGCGCATCAATAATATTTTTACATATTGCAAGACCTACCCCGGCGCCATCCATCCTTGGTCTTTCCTGAAAAAATCTCTCAAATAATTTCCCAAATTGTTCTTTTGGCAATCCAATACCAACTCCCGTGTCTTTCACTGCAAATTCAATAAAGGCATCCTTCTGCTCAAGAAAAACATTTATTTCTCCTTTTTCCGTATACTTTATAGCATTATCTATGAGGTTTGTAACTACACGTTCTATCTCTTCCTTATCACCTATTACGGTAGGCAACCCCTGGTTTACGTGGTTTACTAAAGCAAGCCCCCTTTTCTCAGCTAGAAGTCTCATACCCATAACCGTCTGTAACACCAGTTCATCCATATGTATTGGTTCTTTCCTGAATAGCAATCTGCCAGATTCCAGAACAGAAAGGTCAAGTATATTCCCGATAGTCTTCCTCAACCTTTGCAGGCTATCGTTGATAATTTTACTGAATTTTTCCTCTCTGGAACGGTCTAGATGCTCTTTTTTTACTTCTTTTGACCACAAATCAATTGCCATTTGAACCTGCGCTACTGGCGACTTCAATTCATGAGATACATCGCGTATCATCTTATCTTTCATCTGGTCAAGTGTTAGTAATTCTTTATATGCCTGCTCCAAATCTTTACTCTTTTTCTCCAATTCCTGATTAATATTTACAAGGTCTTTGGTCCTTTCATCTACAGTCTTTTCAAGATTTGTTGTATATTCTTTGAGCATATGTGTCTTTTCTTCTAATATACTTGCCATCTTGTTAAAGGAATTGGACAATTCTCCAATTTCGTCATGTGATGCAATTTTTAGCCGCTTACTGTAATCACCCGCAGAAATACTTTTTGTTCCTTCTGTGAGATATAAAATAGGATCGGAAATCTTCTTCCCAAAGAAGAAAGCGAGGGAAATAACTATTATCGTTATAATAAACATTATTGGCGCAACTGTTTTATGTAATCTTTTTACAGGCCGGTATCCTTCGTTTACATCAATTTCAGCAATAATGCCCCATTCAAGCGCAGGAATCCACTGCCAGAATCCAAGCACCTTCACCCCTCTATAATCCAAATAACCTTCTCCGTCGTGTCCTTTATTGCCCTTTAAACATTCCTCAGCACTCTTTGTTAGTCTTTTTGTTTGTGGATTTATTACCTGAAGTTCAAGCGTCGTCCTCTGCTTTACAAGGCTTATATCTTTAAGATACTTTAGAAATTTAGATTCTGATATCATAAATCCATCCCCATTTATTAAATACGTTTCCCCTGTCTCTCCAAGCCTGACACTACCCATTAATTTGCTGATTTCCATCACATCTAATCTCAGACACACTGCGCCAATGACCTTGTGTTCATAGATCACTGGTGTCGTTATGTAAAGGGTTGGCATGCCAAGCTCCAGTTTCCCATACTCGTTTTCTAATGGAATTACTGATGGGGCAATTGATGAAACGAATGTAATACCGCTTACCGCTTTTTGAAAAAACTCGAAACCCGCAACGTTTGTAATTACTTTACCTGTTGATGTAGTAATTTTTAAATCGCCAAATCGGTCACAGATAAATATCTCTTTATAGCCATATGCGTCTCTGAGAGAGTTTAAATGATGCAATAGTCTATAGAAATTTTCACTACCTTCGGATTTGTAAATTACACCGGGTACGTTTGGGTTTTCAGCAACAATCTTTGCATCTGCCTTTCTTTCCTCAATCCATCTTAAAATCAGTTCTGCCTGTTTGTGTCCAACACCTTCAAGATTTTGAATTAATGCGTCTTGCAATGCCTCCTTTTCTGTTGGATAAACAAATACACGCATAATAAAGATAGGAAAAATTGAAAGCAGGATGGACGATATGATAATCCTTGTCCTTATTGATTTATGGGATGGTATGTGAAATTTATTTATTATTTTATATAGAATATTGTCATTGCTCAAAAACTTCTGCATGATCTGCTTTATTGTTGCATTCATGTATTTACAACAAATTATTTAATTAGATTCTTCGCAGTGCCCAGACACCGTCCTGAACAAAGTGAATGAGTAACACTTTGTCACGCTGAGCCCCTCGCCTTTTGTCATTCCTAACTTAGCGTAGAATCTCTTTCTTCGCTCAAGGCAGGCTCCGTGAAGCATATCTTCTTTGTTTATTTGAAATCCCTTAACATTAAATTATCTATTTAAATTTATCTTTAACAAAAGCGGGTATGTTTTTCATATACTCGTTAATTAACTCAACTGTAATTTCGGATACCCCCTGTTTTATTGCATAATCTTCAATTGATTTAATAGCCCTTCCCCTCACAAATACAGGTGCTCTCTCCATACGTCGTTTTGCCTCTTCAGTCCACACCGGTTCTCCTGAGGTTTCTTTTTTTACCGTGTTATTTGTAAACTTTAAATACGCCTGAAACTTTGTGATAATTCCCTCATTTTTTGTTACACGTTCATCAAGAAATTTCTTTATCCTGTCAATGACCTCTACTTTGCGAACACTTTTTAACTTCTCTTTCGCCTTGTCCCATGCCTCCATCTGAAGCTCATCGAAACCGATGTTTTTAATACGCCTTGATGCAAGACGCATGGATTCGTCTCTAATTTCGGAAAGAAACTTTGAAGTAATCTCCTTATAACCATGCTGGCGTGCCTTTTTCTGCATCAATTTGAAGATACCAGGTCTCACAAAATCAGGCGCATTTGACACCCTTTTGCGCGCCTCATCAGTCCATGGAATTTCTTCTTTAATTTTATTCTCATGTTGATCATTAACAATATCCCTATCGTTAATATCACCACTTGATTTTGGGAATGCAGTTTTATTATTAATTTTCATCTCTTCTCTTGCCGCCTTCATTACTTCCGGTGTGATTTCACTATAATTATTCCTTTCGGCAAAGCGTTCAACACCTTTTATGACCATCCCTCTGCTAAATGACGGAATCTGTTTTATGATATTCTTTGCCTCGTCACTCCACTTCATGGTAAATATTTCATCGGTACCAAATGTTTCAGATTCCGATAACTGTATAACCTTATTGCCATACTTTCCCGGTATATAATCACACCAGGCATCCTCATCCATCTGATTACCAGTAGTTGCCAGGGCGCGCGCCCTGCATCCTTTACAAATATATTTAAACTCACATATGCCGCACCTGCCGTTTAATTCACTATCTCGTAAAGTACGAATTTCTTTACTGTTTTTCCAAATCTCGACAAAACTCTTCTCTCTCACATTACCACAAGCATTCGGCATATAAGGACACGGGGTAACATCTCCTTCTGGTGTAATCCTGCAATAATGAGTTGCAGCAGGACAACCGCCTGCATAATACCTGATAAACGGGGATGTTGAATCATGTTCATATGCAATTCTTCTGTAATGAGGGGCACACTTTGCCCCTATCATCATCTTCCCCTTGTACCTTTTCTGTATCTCGTAAAGCTGGTGCAAAGCGTTGTCATACTGCTGCGGTGTAATATCCGTTAATTCCTGTCCCTTACCTGTACACACGAGAAAGAATAGATTAAAAACCCTTGCGCCGAGATTGGAAGAAAACTCGATTATATCGGGAATTTCATTATAATTTTCTCTTGTAACTGTTGTTTGTATTTGGAAATCTATACCCTGCCTGCGGCATGCATTAATACCGTTAAGCGTTTCATCCCACGAACCAGCTATTCCTCTGAATCCGTCATGTTTTTCAGGTGATACAGAATCGAGACTAATACCAACCCCTGTAATGCCGCTTTCTTTCAACTTCTTTGCAATATTATCATCTATCATATTCCCATTTGTACCAAGCACTATCATCATGCCTTTTTTTGAGGCGTACGATGCAAGATCGAAAATATCTTTCCTTAGCAAAGGTTCTCCGCCTGTAAGTATCAATAATAGATTCGGATTAAGTTCAGCCATCTGGTCAATAAGCCGAAAGCCCTCTTCCGTATTTAGTTCACTGGCAGATTGTTTTGTCAGGGCATTTGTATCAAGATAACAATGGCTGCAACGCAGATTACATCGGTAGGTTGTATTCCATGAAACCGCGTAGGGTTTGTAATTCATTCTAAATCTCAAATAATATCAATTATTAAGGTTCATCATGACGATTATTTATAATTCATTACGTATTAAAAAACAACAATTTTTATCCATCGCTTGAGTTTAAATAATCAAAATATTTTAGGTACTCATCTGGCATACTATAGCTTTAACCATTTCTATTGCTTCTTCTTTAGTCTTTAAATTTCCTTCAAGTTGTTCATCCTCGACCCTTGTCAATATTTCTTTGAACATGGGGCCTGGTTTCAGTCCCATTTCAATAAGATCGCGACCTGTAATAAGTGGTTTTGGTTTAACTTCTTCCTGTGACAGCCTACCTAACATCTCCTGACAGTAATAATAGTCTGACAAATCCCCGCTGCTCGATAATGCATCAATCCTGCATAATTCTGCCAGTTCAGGATAACCTTCATTTGCGAACAACCTCTTTAACTTACTTAGTCTCATTTTTTGCGCATCTTTAAAATAGAGGTGCTTCATTACAAGCCAGACAATACGTTCTTTCTCGTCATTTGAAGTCTTTAAGCGGTTACATATTTTTTTTGCCATATCCGCGCCCACCTTTTCATGTAAATTGAATCGAATCCTGTCTGTCTCCTCAAATGTAACCGTTTTTCCAATATCATGCAACAAGACACCCATGGCTAACGTCCATGTTGGATTATTCATCTTTGATAAACATAAAAGGGTATGCACAAAGACGTCGCCCTCTGGATGGAAATTCTCAGGCTGTCTTACACCCTTCATCTCGGACACCTCCGGAAGTATTTCTTTTAAAAGGCTCAACTCGTCCAGTAATTTAATGCCTATATGAGGATTTTTGCCTTTAAATATCTTCTCAAGTTCATCCCGTATACGTTCCGCACTTACAATATTAATTTCATTTGCCAGCTTTATTATCGCCTTCTTGGTTTCTTCGTGAATTGGGAAATCAAACTGACTCGCAAATCGAACTGCGCGTATCATACGCAGTTTATCTTCTGAAAACCGTTCTATTGGATTTCCTATTGTTCTTATAATTCCACTTGAAATATCCGCCTTACCTCCCACAAAATCAAGTACCTCGTCATTTACAGGGTCATAAAGTAAACCGTTTATTGTAAAATCGCGTCGCTTTACGTCGTCTTCCGGGGTAGTAAAGGCAACATAATCAGGATGCCTCCCATCGCTGTATGAACCTTCTTTGCGGAATGTAGCCACTTCAAAATTATGATCATTCTTAACAACAATGACAACCCCGAACTGTGCACCCACTGGAATTGTCTTATCAAACAGCCTCAATACTTCTTGTGGGAATGCGCTAGTGGCAATGTCATAATCAGCAGATTCATTGCCCATAATCATGTCACGCACGCAACCACCTGCAAAATAGGCTTTATGCCTGTGCGCCTGCAGAATCTTTACAATGTCTATGGCATTTTCTCTAACAGTCATATTTGTAATGAAAGCACTTTATAATCATTTCTAAACAAGCAGTACCAGAAATAAGATTCGTAGGAATAAAAATGTTTGTATTCTATAATATAAACGTTATATAAAATCAACTTTTATTTATGCAAATATACAGTGTACTTAGATGTTTTACAGGTAAAAGATATGGTTAACGAAAATGCAACCGGAAGCAACAGCCTAGTAGGATTTGATAGAATAATATTTTGGTTAGTTATCTAATTCTTATTATCTATTACAGGCTACAACTAATTTGAATAATAAGCATTAAATTCTGTAAAATATGAAATATTGTGTCCATATTAAAAAAGTGTAATCCTCTGGATGATTATTTTTTCTCAGCAATCTTAGTGTTGATGGCATTAATAAATTTATCCAAATCAACATTGTGCATCTTGGTTGCCATATCAATACTGGCAACCCTGCCCATTGTTTTTCGCATGACAGGATTCGCCATCTGATTAAAACCAAAATCAAGAAAGACCTGAAGCGTCTCTGGATACTGGTCAACTACGTCAAATACCTTTGTATCCTTGGTAATTTCTAAAAGTTTTTTTGTTGCAGTCTGTTTGACTTCCTGCGTTAAATTTATGGTTTTCCACAAATTATATCCAAACAAACTCAGCGCCGCTAACTCAAACCATCCCGATGTCCCCATGACGCCATAAAATAAGGGTTTCCCATTTATACCAACCAGTATTTGAGAAAATACCCTGAGAAAACATCCGAAATTCAATAATATAAAAGTTGCGTTTGAAAGCCTCAAGCTGTACATGTTAACGCCTTTAAAAGTAGGAATCATCTTTGACGAATAACCAATAATCATCATCGTTATGAAACCTACGGTAAAAGCATGATTAAGAGAACCATGAAATCTTTTCTGTGCATCGGTTCCGTGGCCTAAAAAGGACATTACAACCAAAATAATAGCGCTGACTATAAGCCAGATATATGCAGCGCGGATGGTCTTGGCGTAACTTCTATCCATGACCACGTCCTGCAATTCCTTTGTTGACCTTTCAAACACGCGCAGACCGTAAATAAATATAAAGAATGCACCAGCCAGAGGTAATGCCATAAATTGTGAAAAGCGGTATGCAATGATACTCTTACCAGCAAGCATGTGCGTTATATAATAAATCGGAACGGAAATATTGATAATCAGGAATACAAGATTAATTGCCTTTTCTCTTACAGGTTTAATATCAAGAAAGGCATATACCGTTCGTATATTAATTGCAAAAATGAACATGAATACAAAACCGAAGAGGTAGAGGTGAATATATGGGCTGAAAAAATGCCTTGGCACCTCATAAAGACCATGTTTGTATAAATGAAATATCATCCCAAGGTTCATAAAAGTAGAAATAATAAACCATGTGATACCCGCCTTGAAAAACTTGTCAAATATACCAACCTTTTCCTTGCTTGATAGTATTGTACGCAAGATTATAAAGGCAAAAAGGCAAATTGCAGTCGCTTCCATAATGGCAGACACGGGAAGCAGGAATCTGGCTGGTTTATAAGGTAAAGGTTGAATAATAACCCTCAATGCAATACCGGTTATAATGAAGAAGTAACAAACATTCACAAGACTCCTGTGTTTGAGTTCAGAGTTTTTTACCCTCGGTATTATGTATAAAGCAAAACCCATGATGCAAATCCCCAACCATCCGTACATCTGTGCATGTCCATGCGCCTGAATAAGGGCATAATAAACCGAATTAAAATTCAATCTAAAGGCAATATAGCTGAGTGTAATAGCACCAAATGTTACACCCACTGTGAGTGTTAGAATAATTGCCGTTTTAACAAATTTTTCATAAACCCTATCCTCTACAAGCATCGGAAGTTCAAAGTGTTCACCGACGCCCTTTTCAATCGCCTCGTTGAGTTCTTTCACGAGCGTATCATAATCAACCTCATGCGCCTTGGCAAAAAATGCGATAGGTTCATTAGGTCCACGCACACCGCCAGCAATTACGAGGTTATATTTCTTGAACACTACTATCGTTTCCGGGTTCGCCTCTATAAGGTCTTTAATTATTGTATTCCTGTTTATTTCCATAGTTCAAATTCTAGCAAACTACTTTAAATCCTTTCAAGAAAATTAAAACTATAATTCCCCAATTACAGAAATCTCAGTTTCAAGTACATACCCTAATTTCTCTTTAACTTCCTTTTTAACCAGTTCGATTAGCCGTAAAACGTCTGACGCCTTTGCATTGCCCATATTAACAATAAAGTTCGCGTGCTTGGTCGAAACCTCTGCACCGCCGATACGTTTACCCTTGAGTCCAGCTTTGTCTATCAACCTGCCAGCCCCGATACCTTCGATTTTTTTAAACACCGAACCACAGCTTGGATATTCTTCTAATAGTGGCTGTTTAGCCCTGCGCCATGCAAGATTTTCATCCATAACCTTCTGTATATCTTCTTTAGATTTTGGTATAAGTTTGAATGTAACATCGAGTACTATATCCTTACATCTTTGTAAAATACTCTTATCATAACTAAATTGAAAATAATCAACGCCAACCGTGCGAAATTGCCCTTCTTCTGTAAATATGCGGGTTGTCTGGACGATTTCCTCAATAAATACCGTCCGTTTTCTATCAGGCGATAAAAAGTGCAGGTTCTGCCACATAGCCCCGCCAACGGTACTTGGGATGTCAACAAAGTGCTCAAACCCAGACAATCCAAGGTCTTTGGACTGCTCTATAAGATCGTCAACTATTGCGCCACTTTCTGCCCATATTTTATTGTTGTCAAGAATCATAACTTTATTTGCCAGATTACGGATAACCAATCCGCGAAACCCCTTGTCGGTAAACAAAATATTAGCCCCGCAACCAAGCAGGAAAAAGGGAATTCCTTCGCGATGCACCGCTGACAAGGCATTTACCAATTCATCAATAGTATGAACCTCGACAAACAAATCCGCCGGCCCGCCGATTTTGTATGTGGTAAATGGAGCTAAATATTTGTTTCTTTCGAGGTTTGGAATATTTAATGACATAATGCTACAAACATCTGTAAAATAGACCTTCAGCAACTTTCTTACGCCACGAAGACCCCCAAGGCACAAATTAAAAAACTTAGTGACTTAGTAACCTTGTAACTAGTTTAAAATTTCTTGACGTTAATTCCTTGTTGACAAAATAGCGTATTTTATTGTACATTTCCAACATAAATTATCTGAATAGCCGTAATAAAAGACTAATTTGTTATCAATCTATATGTATCTCGGAACAGGTTTTTTCTTGTGAAGGAAAATAAAGAAACCACATCTTAAATATTAGATATTGACAACCATAATATTCAAAAGTAATTATGGCAGAATATCAAATCGAGGTAACGGATGATGCAAAAGCCGATCTGTATCATTACACAGCCTTCGAACAAAAAATCATCACAGAAGAGATTCGGAATCAACTTTCTCAACAACCTTTGATTGAGACAAGGAATAGGAAGAAACTTAGAGACAATCCTATTGCTTCTTGGGAGTTGCGCTCTAACAAGTATCGAATATTTTATGAAGTAAATGAGATTCCTCGAAAGGTAACGATAGTTGCCATTGGCCACAAGGAACATAATCTACTATTGATAAAGGGAAAAGAGGTGAAGATATGAAGACAATCAATTTAGAAAAGGAAAAACTGGATTTGACGGAAGTTGTCAACATGGCTCGAAAAGAGCCTGTTTTACTTCTGACGCCAGATGGAAAGGAATTTATTATTTCAGAAGCCGATGATTTCGAAAAAGAAGTTGAGATGCTTCGAGGTAGCCAGGCTTTTCAGAAATTCTTAGACGAGAGATCGATGTGTAAACACAGGATTCCTTTGGAGGATATCGAAAAAGAGATTGAAAAGGAACTGTCAGCTACCCACCGATTGCGATAGTCTATTCTGACAATATCTTGGTAACTGTCGTCCTTGTGGAATTTGATGGTTATGACAGACTCTTTAACCGGTACTTTGAACTGAAAACACAACTTGTGGAACAATTATGAACGCAGGTTGATGTCATTCAAGACGGTGCGGTGAAAATATTTTCTTTAACCCCTGTGGTTATAAAGGAGGTATAAAAATGCTTATTCTTTTAAACCCCTTCAAAAGCCAGCTATGCGTCTTATCATTTATTGCTTTTCTCTTGTTATTCACACCCGTACTGACTGCCAATGAGCCAACAATAAAACCGTCAAATCATGAATTTATGACAAAAACCGCAAAACTCCAGATGCCATTCATAGCCAACAATGGTCAGATGGATGGACAGGTAAAGTTTTATGCAAAGACATTCGGCGGGACGGTGTTTGTGACGAAGGAAGGAGAGATTGTGTATGCGTTGCCAATGAATAGTTCAGAGTGTAGGGGCGAATGGCATTCGCCCAGTGGAATTTCCCCTCTAAAAAGAGGGGAGAAAGGGGTGTGTAATAAAACCCCAAACCCTAACGACAGGAACGAAACACACCCCCGGCCCCTCTTGTTAGAG